>Ga0247842_10000037_pt1 | contig 288623 bp, 273 predicted proteins | sample LaCruzMarch2015__3_FD_192411 | JGI IMG/M metagenome (GOLD analysis project Ga0247842, IMG submission 192411) | Freshwater microbial communities from meromictic Lake La Cruz, Castile-La Mancha, Spain - LaCruzMarch2015_19m | ecosystem: Environmental > Aquatic > Freshwater > Lake | place: Spain...
CGTGACGCATCACAACGCACTTGATATTGATGTGTACTTGCGCATCTCGGCTGGAGAACTCTGGCAAAAGCGCCTTATGGTCGCTGGTCTTCCAAAAGTGTTTGAAATTGGCCGTATCTTCCGCAACGAAGGTATGTCGGCAGAGCATCTGCAAGATTACACACAAGTTGAATTCTACGAGGCGTTTAAAGATTATGAAATGGGAATGGAAATGATTACGGATCTCTATCGTACTATCGCAGACAAAGTGTATGGTACAAATGTTTTCTCGATTAGAGGATTTGACATAGATTTAGGAAAAGAATGGAAGACATATAACTTTTGTGCGTTGATGCAAGAAGCGTATGGTTTTGATCCTCGTGACAGCGATATAAAGACAGGGAATTTGTGTCAGCTTTTAGAGAAAGAGGAAATTCCTGTTCCAGAAGTTCCAGAAGTCAGTCGTATAGTAGATCTTCTTTGGAAAAAAATACGCAAAAGTCTTGCTGGTCCAGGATTTTTAATTAATGTTCCTGTTTATATGGAACCATTAGCAAAAAAGAGTACGAAAGACCCTCGTGTTGTTGAACGATTCCAAGTTATGATTGCTGGCTCGGAAATCGGTAAAGGTTTTAGTGAATTGAATGACCCTGTTGATCAGGCTGAACGATTCAAACGCCAACAGCAGTTGCGCGAGGCAGGAGATGATGAAGCGCAAATGGCAGATGCTGAATTTGTAGAAGCGCTTGAATACGGTATGCCGCCAGCGTTTGGCTTCGGTGTTTCAGAGCGACTATTCAGTTTTCTTGAAGGTGTTTCCGTGCGCGAAGGACAAATCTTTCCTTTGATGCGTCCGCGATAGCGAGTTACTACGCCATTTCGGTGCGGCTCTGCCGCGCCGATTTTTGATATGTGGATAACTAAAATAGGGAAGTGAGGGCAGGTGTCATATACTGTTCTTTAGTGGGATGAAGTAGAAAGCGGGAATGGTGGCCTTCTTTACTACTTTCGCTCACTTCCATTTATATGTTCCTTGGCGAATACCTACATACTTTTGATTCTAAAAATAGGATATCGGTTCCTTCGAAATTCCGTAAGGATCTCGGTCATACCGTTGTCGTGACTCACGGTCTTGACCACTGTCTGTATCTTTATTCGCGCAAGGTGTGGGAGAAAGAAGCACGAACATATTCCTCAGAGGTGAATGGAATCGCAACACGCCGTGGCCTAGCTCGGCTCTTTCTTGCTGGTTCGTTTGAAGTTGAAGTCGACAAGGCCGGTCGAGTGCTCATTCCTGAAAATCTTAAATCGTTCGCTTCGCTTACTGAAAAGGCGGTCATAGCGGGAGTCGCAGACCGAGTAGAGATTTGGGAGGAAGGAGCGTGGAAGGCGTATATTGCGGCGATTGAACGCGATGCTGACTCCTATGTCGAAGCATTAGGCGCCAGTTCCAAAAATTGATATGGAAGCCCGCCACGACAGCGTCCTTATGGCTGAAGTGCTTGAAGCGCTCGATGTACAGCCAAATGACACTGTTGTTGACGCGACTATCGGCGGAGCAGGACACTTTTCAGCATTACTCGCCGCCCTCGGAGAGGGCGGCGTAATTGTTGGTATTGACGCTGACAGAGCAGCGGTAGAACGCGGTCGAGAAGCGTATGCGCTAGACCGCAGACCAGAACGACCGGTCGCACATCTCGTAAATGACAATTTCCGCAATCTTACGCGCATTCTCGAAAGACTTTCTCTCGGGCCGGTTGATAAAGTACTTTTTGACCTTGGCTGGAGCGGATATCAGATTGCTTCGCCGCGTGGCTTCTCATTCCAAAATGAAGAACCGCTTTTGATGACCTATAGCGAAGATGGTGAGACAGCAGCCGACATCGTTAACACTTCTTCTGAAGAAGCGCTTGCAGACATTATCTTCATTTATGGAGAAGAACGCTTCGCACGAGGCATTGCTAGTGCAATTGTTACAGCGCGTTCCAAAGAACGCATTCTAACGACTGGAGCGCTCGTTGATGCTGTGTTAGCCGGCACGCCCGTGTGGTATCACAAACGAAAGATTCATCCGGCAACAAAGACTTTTCAGGCGCTTCGCATCGCGGTGAACGATGAACTAGGCGCGCTTCGTGAAGGGCTTTCAGCGGCAATAGACGCGCTCTCTCCTAGCGGTCGCATCGCTGTCATCTCCTTCCACAGCATTGAAGATCGCATCGTGAAAAATATGCTCCGCGATGCTGCGCGAGCGAAATCGCTCAGGTCGAGCAAGCCGATTGCCGCGACGCGTGAGGAAGTCATTAAAAATCGCCGCGCGCGAAGCGCAAAATTGCGCGTCTTTTCTTATGCATAATTCCCATTCAGCAATTCCATTTTCTTTGACGGCGCTTTGTTCCGCTCTGGTTGCGGTTCTTGCGGTTGTCTATATCGGCTTCATCGCGGTCGTTATGAATTACGCTGCATTAACCATTGAATTTTCACAATCGGTTCGGGACGACGAATCGGTGGTGGCAACGCTCGAAGGGCAATATCTTTCTGTCGTATCGGAAATTACTCGCATCGATTATTCCCTGGCTGGCTATGCGCTGCCGGTTGCGAAAATTTTCGTACCTGCGGAGAGCGTGACCGCTTTGCGCTAATTCCAGTATGCGCGCACAGTTCCGAATTCGTATTCGCTTCGTGCTCGCGTTCATCGTTCTCGTTTCTCTGCTTATCGTCGTTCGGCTTTATTCCGTACAGATTATAGACGGGCAGGAGTATGCGCAGAAAGCTGATCGGCAATTCGCTTCTGGCGGAAGCGGCCTCTTCGACCGCGGTTCCATTTATTTTACTCGTAAGGACGGCACGCTCATATCTGCGGCAACGCTACAGACTGGTTTTCTCGTCGCAATAAATCCGCAAACGCTTTCAAATCCCGAATCCGCATATCTCGCCATAACGACTATCGCTTCATCTTCTTTGAGCCATGATGCATTTCTTGCTGCCGCTGAGAAGAAGTCGCAAGTGTATGTGGAAGTCGCGCATCATTTGTCGGATTCGTCCGGTCAGGCGCTTTCCGCATTAAAAATTCCTGGCGTACAAGTATTGCGCGAGCGGTGGCGCTATTATCCGGGCGATATACTCGCCGTGCAATCTATAGGCATCGTTTCGTACGGTTCAGGAGATGTGCTTGCCGGCCAAACCGGTCTTGAAAAAAAATACGATGACACGCTCTTGCGTTCTGGCGATTCTCTGTATAAAAACTTTTTCGCGGAATTATTTTCTAATGTCGGCAATTTACTCGTCTCGCCGGAGGATGCGCGCGAGGGCGACATTGTCACCACAATTGAGCCCGATGTTCAGACGCGTTTGGAGAGTGATATTGCGAAAGTGAACGAAAAATATTCAAGCAAAGAATCTGGCGGCATCATTATGGATCCCTCTACCGGCGCAATTCTCGCCATTGCGAGCTATCCTTCGTATGACGCGAATGCGCGGCAGGATGTCGATCCGGCACTACTCGGCAATCCGCTGGTAGAACATGTGCATGAGTTCGGCTCCATTATGAAGCCAATAACGATGACATCGGCGCTTGATGCCGGCGTTGTAACGCCAGAGACAACCTATAACGATACCGGCTGTATCACGGTAAATAATTACCCGATTTGTAACTGGGACTTAAAAGCAAGAGGCGTCGTACCGATGAAGCAAATCATCGTGCAGTCTCTGAATGTCGGCGCGTCCTGGCTCGCAACGGAAATGGGGCAGGATACTTTTCGTTCTTATTTTACTAAAATCTTCGGGCAGAAGACGGACATTGATTTGCCGAGCGAGATCGGAGCCTTGATTGGAAATCTTTCAAAGCCTCAACAAGTTGGATATGACACGGCTGCCTTCGGTCAAGGTATTGCGGTTACTCCGATACAAATGATTCGTGCGCTTGGCGCGCTCGCCAACAATGGAGTTATGGTACAGCCGCATTTAGTGAGCGCGGTGCGTCTGAGCTCCGGGATAGAACGAAAACTCGATTGGCAAAAAAGGGTTCCCGTTTTTTCTGCGACTGCGGTGCGCGGAACGACAGAAATGATGACCGCACTTGTTGATGAAAAACTTGAAGAAGGAAAGGCAATTATCCCGACCATGTCAGTCGCCGCGAAAACGGGCACCGCACAGCTCACAACGCCAAGTGGAGGGTATTATACCGATCGTTTTTTCCATTCTTTTGTCGGGTTTTTCCCTTCGTATAACCCACGATTTATTATTTTGCTGTATACGAATGACCCACAAGGCGTGCAGTATGCGTCAGAGACCCTGGATGCGACCTTCCTTGACCTAACGCACTTTCTCATTGACTATTACGCCGTGCCGCCTGATCGCGGCTTTTCTACCACCACACCACAATGAAAAATATCTGCAAATCAGTCGTTGCGCTTGCTTTAGCGTTTATTTCGCGGGTTGTCATCTATCGATATCAGCCGCGTATCGTGATGATAACCGGCTCGGTGGGGAAGACTTCTACGAAGGATGCAGTGGCGGCAGTGCTTACCGAGCGTTTTTTTGTTCGCAAGAGCGAGAAGAGTTTTAACAGCGAATTAGGCGTTCCTTTCACTATTCTCGGAGTAGAAAATCCGTGGAGCAACCCTTTTGAATGGTTTATGGTTTTGAAAAGCTCGCTCGCGCTTCTCATCTTGCCGAATCACTATCCGAATATGCTGGTGCTTGAGGTGGGTGCTGACAAGCCCGGCGATCTCGCTCGGATACTGCGCTTCGCAACGCCGAATGCAGTTGTCGTAACGAGACTTCCCGAGATACCGGTGCATGTTGAAGCCTATGCCTCGCCCGAGGCGGTGCGGGAAGAAGAATTTTCTCCCGCATATGCGCTTTCTGCTGAAGCCCCGCTTATTGTTTCATCTGATGATCCTTATGCGCTTGATAATGCGAAACGCACGCCGGCGCATATCATCTCATATGGCGTTACCGATGGCGCCACTGTGCGCATCAGCGATATCGATTTTTATGAATCTAAAGGAACGGTTGCGGGCATGCATTCGTCGGTAAGCTTGCAGGGCAAGCAAGGGAAACTGGTAGTGAAAGGTTCGGTGGGGAAGACACAGATTCTCCCGGCCGCGGCCGCGCTCGCTGTTGCATTCGCTTTTGATATTCCGCTTTCTGATGCGCTTAATGCGTTGAAAGGATATAAGCCGCCGCGCGGCCGCGGCCGCCTCCTCACGGGGAAGAACGATTCAATTATTATTGATGATTCTTATAATGCATCTCCTGCAGCAGTTGAAGAGGCGCTTGCAACACTGAAGATATTCCCGATTGCCGGTACGGGCAGGCGCATTGCCGTCCTCGGCGATATGCTAGAACTCGGTCGCCATTCGGTATTGGAACACGAACGCATTGCGGAGCTTGTCGGCGATTCGGCTGATATCATAATCGCAGTCGGTATTCGCGCTCGCGCATTTACTGTTGCGCCGAAACGCGCTGAGGTTATCCATTTTGACAATTCTTATTCTGCCGCCGCGGCGCTCCCTGCATTCGTTCGCGAAGGCGATGTCATTCTCGTAAAAGGTTCGCAATCAATCCGCACCGAGCGCATCGTAGAGGCGCTCCTCGCCAATCCTGCGGACGCTTCACAACTCGTTCGTCAAGAAAAGAGGTGGAAGCAAAAAGCGTAATCCCTTTGCAAATATATCTGCTATCATAGAAATATGACAGAAGACAAAAAAGAGACGATAGGCAATTACTTACTCTCAGCTCTTGATATGGAAGACCATATGAGCATTGATGTCTACGGCAACTATATGCAGAGAAGTGCGTGGCCTGCTGATTTGAATGAAGAAGCATTTGAGAATATAAAAAAACTTTTGACTATCGTTATAGAAGAAACAGAAATGCATAAAAAAGCATTTTCTGAACTGCAAAAGAAATTAAACGAGTCAGTCCTATGAAAGAAGAAAGAGAAAAATTAGTGCAGTATTTCGAAGAAATGAAAGGACTGGAAGAATCCACGAGGGATTATTATACAAAAGTTTCTCTTGATCCTAGTGTAGACAATCAAGAAGTGAGAGACACTTTCGAGCGTATATCAAAAGACGAACAAGAACACGCTGACATCATAGGTAAAGTTCTTAATTTAATTCGGTACAACATCTAGCGAAATTTCGTGACCCTAACGATACCAGATTCAAAATCCTTAGTTGAGCAATTACAGGCAATAAGCAAGGCAGCCGTTAAGTTCTCCTCTCTCCAAAAACGAGGATTCGTACCTGTTAGGCAGTCATTAGAAATACTCCCTTGATAGAGTTAAAACTCTCTAGAATTATCGCTTTATTGAGATTATTTTGTCATCAAAGACAAATATTCGTAAAATTCATTAAACTATTTTGAAAATTCTTTTCTGAAAACTCCACAATTTTTGTCATATTTGTCTTATCAATTGTAACCTTATTATTTTCAAACCATGTAATAATTGTTCCAATTCTTCCAACAATATATTCATTGTAATTCTTAGCGTCCTTTTCCATTGATTCTATTAGTTTCAAAGACGATTTCATATATGTTTTAATATCCTCCCCACCTAGTACAAGTCCTAAATGTTCTTTTATTGTTTCAACATCAACATCTAAAGTATTCTTAATATAACCTCCTTCCACATCGCGTCTAATTGAATCTAAAATGTCGTAAAGTTCCTGTAAACAAACAAAAGTGTAGAGCCGCATCATCCAATTGAAATCACTTTCAGCTATTGTCTTAGATGCTTTAAATTCAGTGATAATATTGTTAATAACATTAGCTGCATTTTCTGTTACAGCCTTAAAAATATTCTTTTCCTTATCTGAAATTAGTCCAGCGTGACCCAATTTGGCTGTTTCATCGAACGACTGGTTCCTAAAAGTTATAAATACATTTTCTAAATTTCCCATATCAGTTAATTATAACATATAAAATATTGGTCTATAAATGTGGTATTATATATGTCATATGAAATTTCCCGATTTTTCTCAAAAGGGATTGTTAACACTTGCTGCATTACTTATTGCATTTAGTGTCTTTTATAGTTTCGTTATTCGGCCAGTTTACACAAAATATCAACTTAATAATTGTCTGCAAGAGGTTGATACAAATTATATAAGCGAAAAGGAACAATATTGTGAGACAATCAAACCATCAAATCTGAATTCTTGTCTACATGAAGCACAGAGTAAAATTTACTGTGCAGATCCTGCAAATATAGTCAGTGGTTCTGGCTCTGGGTTCTTTGGATCTATTTCGTACTGTCATCAACCAGTGCCAGACAATTCCAATGGGTTTTGGAATAATAATATTGAATACCAACAGTCAGCTAAAGATTGTGAGGAACAAATTGCAGCTAAATCGTGTGATTTCTCAAAGGAAGAGGTAGACCATTCAATAGGTGATGTAAAAGCGGCACGGGATGAGTGTTTTAAGTTGTACTAATAGGCATTCATAAATGTGTAACGGTCGTAGTTTTTCTCATCTATGCCACGAATTAAGCTTGTAAATTCAACTACTCCACAAACGCAATGTAGAGCAGCTGGTTGAAATGAAAATTTAGAAACTTCAGGAATGGGATTTATTATAGGCTGATCTGATAATATGCTTACCATTAAGCTGATATACTCTAACCACTGAGTATCGTCTATTGTTAGTTTTGTAATAATCCCTAAAGTTCCAAAGAAAGTCTCCATTTCAGCTTGCAGCGATTTGAAATACATGAAGTTAACAACATCTGGAACAGACCCAATCCATGGTGATATCTGTAGTTGTTTATGTATGTTGCCATACATTTTGCTAATTATTGGAGAAATATGATTCAAATGTCTTTCTTTTTGAGTATGCAATGTCCAATCACAATAGAAACGCAAGAGTGGAAAATCTGTATCTTCCCCAGTAGTATGATCAAGAAGCTTTCTTATCTCAACCATAAGATAAACCGCCTGACTCTCCTCTGAGAGAGGTTGATGCGAATTAAGGAAAGTCTCTATTTTGTATGTAATTTCGCGTCTCCCCATAATCCTTGTATATTTAATAGGAAATACTTTCCATTGATAGAGTTAAAATCCTTTTAGAAACTGATCCTTACGAATAAAATTTAATATTTTCTTAACGAGTTCAACTAAGGCAAGAGTTATAGTCGAAACACCGAGAAAAGAAAACAGCAATAGAAACAGACTTGCTATAGGTGACAATCCCACCCACAAATGTGTTCTCAATACATCCACTATAATATTTGCCTGGAACGCACCATTATCGGTTAGATGAGCACCAATGACTTTAGTGAATCCATCGGTGTCTGTTTCAACTCTAATAAAACCTGCTTGTGTGTAATTAGCGGTTGTAGTCGCACCCTCGAGAAGAAGAATATTTATTGGCTCACAGAGAATTTTACCAACTGGAGCATCAAAAGGTTTGATTAATTGTTGTCCATCTTTCTCGACATAAAGGCGCATACTTCCTACTTCGGGGAATTCTTTGATTGAAACTTCAGCACCGTCAGAATAAACCTTGTTATTATTTTCCAAGCAAAGCACCCTTGGAAAAAGTCTGAGAGGAATCTTCAGTAGATAATTTACATCATCCTCAAGTTCAGTATCAGTGACTTTTGCGACTGCTTCACCATCTAAATCTTGTGGGATGATTAAATAATGACGAGTTCCGTCTGCTACATAAATAAAGATTGCAAGAGTCAATACTACTAACAATTTAAGTTTAAGATTTCCCATATTTATTGCAACTATACTCCACAGTTGTCTACCAGACCATTGATTCGAATCATCATTGTTTTGAATCTCAATTTTACTGTGGTGGGGAACAGTTTTGGTACATCTAGTGAATAGGAGTGGTCACCAGTCACTAAATAATTTGCTCCAGGCATTCGCAAATTATGTAAGTGCTGTTCGACCTCGCCTCGCGGTTCGGCCTGCTAGCCGAACATCGCTCCGGCCTCACAAAAAGCACAAAACCTGCCGCAGGGCAGGTGTTTGTGTCTTTTTGTGACCCTACAGAGAATCGAACTCTGATTCCCGCCTTGAGAAGGCGGTGTCCTAACCGTTAGACGATAGGGCCGTGTACTGATTTTACTATATTCATTTTTTCTTTGGAGCCTCCGTAACTTTTCAGGTACACTTCTCTGGCTCGCGCTTGATCTCTTGTCTCAAAGCTTTCACTATAAATCATTCGAAACGGAACTCGATGTTTAGTTGACCGAACTTTTCCTGCATTATGGTATGCAAGACGGTTATTTAAATCAGAAGTCATTCCGACATATAACTTATGATCAGTTTCGCTTTGTATAATATAGACAAAGTACATAATGAACGATGCCCTAACCGTTAGCCTGCCCGCGGACGGGCCTGCCCGGCCAGGGACGATAGGGCCCTGAATGTTTTATAACAAAAAAAGAGGAAAGAGGGAATAGGAAAATAAAAAAGGCGGAACACACAGGGAGGGTTCCGCCTTTATAAACGCCAACTAATGAGCGAATGAATATTTTTTCTGCGCTCGGCGTATTTCTTCTTTTGCTGCTTTAGACAGCGCATTCCAGAGATATGTCCTCCGTGCTTTATCGTTTATGCCTTGAAGGACTTTTCTGACTCCTCTCGGAATCTCTTTTTCATCGCAACCAGCCACTTCAATGACCTTGCCGACCAGTTCCTTCTCTTCCGAATTCAAAGCCATGGGAATCTCCTCGAAATGGGAAACCAAAGGGCTACTTTCTGTTATTTATGATATCAGCTACAGTCCTATTTGTCAAGCGAGCAAATTATCCACAACCTCTTTTACGATAGCGCCGTCAGCTTTACCCTTGCATTCTTTCATAACTGCGCCAGTAAACTTTCCGGCATCCGCCTTGCTTGAAATGCCTAATTCAGCCATTTTTGCCTTCGCAATTTTCTCCACTTCTTCACGGCCCATCTGAGCGGGGAGATACGATTCAATAATAACTAGCTCCGCTTTTTCCGGTTCGGCAAGATCGTTTCGAGAAGCTTTTTCAAATTGTTCAATAGAATCTTTTCTCTGGCTCGCTGCCCGTTTCAAGACGATGATTGACTCATCGTCGTTGAGGTATTCGTCGGGACGGCGCTTCTTGGCGACAACTTCATTGGTCATCGCGGTAACGAGCGAACGCAGAGTTCGCAGGCGCGTCTCATCATGCGCTCGGAGCGCGTCAGGGATAGATTGCTTCAATGTTTCGTGGATAGTCATGAAAATAGTATACTACAGGCATGGAAACAGTAACGATCATCCTTGGTGTCCTCTTTATTCTTCTTATTGCGCAAGGCATCGGGATATATCTCATACTGCGCCGCCGTGATACACCGACAGAAGACAGCGGAAGTATGGTGTTGCTCCAACAGCAATTGCAGAATCTTGAAAGAACGCTTGACGCGCGCGTCTCGGAATCATCGCGCGCGATGCAGGAGAACTCCCACCGACAATTCTCAGAAAGCACGCGACTCATTAAAGAAATTACGCAAGAAGTCACTTCAGTGAAGGAAATCGGACGGCAGACGCAAGGCTTCGCTGAACAACTTAAAAATTTGCAGGACATTCTGCAAAATCCGAAACAGCGCGGCATCCTTGGTGAATATTATTTAGAGACTGTGTTAAAGAATGTGCTTCCGCCCGGCATGTATCAGATGCAGTATCCGTTCAAGAATGGTGAGATTGTAGACGCCGCAGTGTTCGTGAGCGACAAGATTGTCCCGATTGATTCCAAATTCTCTCTTGATAACTACAATCGGCTGGTGCATTCGAGTGATGCAGAGCGGCCGGCGTTTGAAAAAGCGTTTGTGAACGACCTCAAAACGCGCATCACTGAAACGGCGAAATATATTCGTCCTGAAGAAAACACGATGGACTTCGCTTTTATGTTCATTCCTTCTGAAGGCATTTATTACGATCTCTTGACCAACCAAGTCGGCGGGGGAGAAGATGAGAATCTTATTCAGAGGGCAGCGGGGAAATATAAAGTCATCATCGTTTCACCGACTTCATTCCTTGCATATCTTCAGACAGTTATGCAGGGGCTGAAGGCGTTGAAAATAGAAGAAAAAGCGGTGGAGATACAGCAGAGAGTCGGGGAACTGGGGAAGCATATCGGCGCGTGGCAAGAGTTTTATCGCAAACTTGGCGTCTCGCTCGGGACGAGTATCAGCCATTACAACTCCGGCTACAAGGAGCTCGGGAAAATAGATAAAGATGTCTATCGCATTGCTGAATCAAAAATAGGCATCGAACCGGAACTACTCGAAAAACCGCAGACAGAAATAGAATGACCTCATTCAATAGGGGATTTTGAGAGAAAATATTCAACCCTCAATTTTTTGTACAGATAAGATCCTAGTACGATTTTCAACACATTTCCCGTTCTTTCTTTCCCAATGAGCAAAACGAGTCCTGCTACAAGTGCAAGCAAAGCACCGGGTGTCAGGGGAGTAAAAAGTGCAAAAAGACCAGTGACGACGAATATAACGCCGGTAGCATACTGAAGAATGATACGAATGCCTGGGCGATGGATCATTTCTGGTCAGCATAGCACGAAACGAAGGCTTGCCTATTATACGCAAGCGTGCTAGATTTGAGGGACTATGGAAGTGGCCGTAATCAAGACCGGTGGGAAGCAATATGTCGTCTCAAAAGGCGACACTATTGCTATAGAGAAACTCCCAGGGGATTTGAAGAAGGGTGACACAGTTGTCTTTGGCGAGGTGCTCCTCGTGGACAACGGCTCGGACACGACCATCGGTACGCCTGTCATTAAGGGCGCAGAGGTCAAGGGCACCGTTGTTCTCGCCGGGAAGGCAAAGAAAATTGAGGTGGTGAAATACAAGCCGAAGAGCCGCTACTACAAGCGCGTCGGACATCGCCAGCCAGTGCTGAAAGTGAAGATCGATTCGATTTCTTAAACCTTCTCATATGTGAGCGAGTACAAACCTGCAAAAGGGGTTGTTTTTATTTATTTCGTTAACTTTATATCATTATGCAAGTAGGGCGTTGGAATCATCAAACATCTAATAATAGTTCACAAGGCGCTGGTCGTCCGTATTCGCCGCGCCCAGCAGTTGGGCAGGGCAGTACAAGCGGTCCTCGCCGCTTCAGTGACCGTGGCGGAAAAAATTTTTCCTCTCGGGGTGGTTATAGCGGAGGCAACAGTTTCGGTAATCGCGGTCGTGCGCCAGTGCGTCGCGCTGGTTTCGGCTCGTTCGGTAACACCGAGGCTGAAATCTCAAAATTTATGAATAGGGCAGTGGTGACGACCGAAGAACCGGTTTTCGTCCCAGAGCATTCGTTCTCCGATTTTGACATCAACGAGCATCTGAAGAAGAACATTATCGCGCGAGGCTATGAATCGCCGACGCCGATTCAGGACAAAGCCATTCCGCACGCGCTTCTTGGACAAGATGTCGTCGGGCTCGCTGCAACTGGAACAGGGAAGACAGCAGCTTTTCTTATTCCGCTTATTGATAAAGTGATGAAGCAGAAGGGCGAACGCATTCTTATTATGGCGCCGACGCGCGAGCTCGCCGCACAGACCGAAAAGGAGCTTGCCGGCTTCGCGAAAGGTCTCGGCTTCCGCGGTATTGTCGCGGTTGGTGGTACAAATATCGGTCCACAAATTTCTCAATTGAAACACGATCCTGCTTTTGTTATCGGCACTCCCGGACGGCTTAAAGATTTGATGGAGCGTCGTGCGCTTGACCTCTCTGGTTTCAGAACAGTCGTTCTCGACGAGGCAGACCGTATGTTGGATATGGGCTTCATCGACGATATGCGAATGATACTTGGCAAAATGAGTAAAGAACGGCACACGCTCTTCTTCTCTGCCACAATGGGGAAAGAGATTGAACGATTGATCGGCGATTTCCTGACGAGTCCGGTCGTTATTTCAGTCAAGACGCGCGACACTCCTGCGAGCGTTGATCAAGATGTTGTCCGCATTCCGCGCGGAAAGGATAAGTTTGAAATGCTCGTTGAACTTATGAATGACCGCGATTTCAGCAAAGTGCTTATCTTCGGTCGTACGAAATATGGCGTTGAAAAAATTGCAAAAGATTTGTCTCGCCGTCACATCCATGCTGAATCAATCCACGGCAATAAGACCTACAGCGCTCGCATTCGTGCACTTGATGCATTCAAGACAGGGAAGGTAGGCGCACTCGTCGCCACAGATGTCGCCGCGCGCGGCCTCGACATTCCTGCCGTCTCGCATGTCATCAACTATGACCTTCCTTCGACCTACGAGGACTACATCCATCGCATCGGCCGTACCGGTCGTGCTTCGATGAAGGGTCGTGCACTCACCTTCATTCAAGACCGCTAAGTTTCTTTGCGATTGGAGAGAGCAGCACGGAGGGTTTCAGCGTCGGAGTATTCGAGTTCGCTTCCGGTAGCGAGACCGCGCCCAAGCTCTGAAATTTTTAACTTCTCGCGCCACGGCGCGAGAAGTTCGTGTATACGGTCAACCGTATGTTCTCCTTCGCTCGTTGCCGAGAGCGCGAGCACGATTTCTTTTAGTCCGTTCTTCAATCGTTTTTCAATGTTTCGTAAAAGTTCTTTTTCGCGGATGGCACCTTTGCCTGTAAGCGTGAGTACTCCGCCGAGAACGAAGTAGCGACCGCGGTAGGTGCCGGCTCGTTCTACTGCAGCGAGGTCCTGATCCTTTTCAACGAGCATTAATTGAGAATCGTCTCGCTTCGTGTCGGAACAATAATTGCAAATAATCGCTGTACTGCCGTTATAGAAGCGCAAACACTCAGGACATTGGCGGACATTTTTTCCTAGCGATGAAATAAGTTCGGCAAGTTTCGTGCGTTCAGCGGCGGGAGCAGAGAGCAAATAGAAAACAAATCGTTTCCCTTGCCGAGGCCCAATGCCGGGGAAGCGAGAAAGTGCAGCGGCTAGTTCATGAATATGATCCATCTTTAAAACTCGGCTGCGAGCTCGCCATAGCCGGATTTGTCCATTGGCTGGAAAGTGGCGCGCTTCTCATCAAAGTAAAGTTCTGTTTTCCCTGTGGGGCCATTACGGTGTTTTTCAATAAGAATTTCTGCGATGTTCGGCCGGTCGCTCTCTGGATTTCGTTTATCCTCGCGATGAATAAACATCACTACATCGGCGTCTTGTTCGATACTGCCGGAATCGCGCAGGTCTGAGAGACGCGGTTTGCCGCCGCGCTGTTCCACCGCGCGTGAGAGCTGAGAGAGCGCGATAACTGGTACCTTCAGCTCTCTTGCGAGGCCTTTCAATGAGCGGGAAATTTCAGTCACTTGCTGAACGAGAGAATCAGACGCTTTTGTTGAAGTCGGTGCCATCAGCTGGAGATAGTCGACAATAATAAGACCGATACCTCGGTCCCGTTTCAGTCTACGAGCCACCGCGCGCATAGCGAGAATGTTGTTGCCCGGTTTATCGTCAATGTAGATAGGAGCTTTTGAAAGCGTCTCGAGTGCGTCTCTGATTCGGCTGAAATCATCTTCTTCTCTCACTTGTCCGGTGCGCAGTTTCCACGAGTCAACGAATGATTCTGCAGCGAGCATACGGTCAATAAGCTGTTCTGAACTCATTTCGAGCGAAAAGATGCCAACAGGAACATTGTAGCGAACAGCAGCATTCCGTGCGATGTCGAGCGCGAGCGAAGTTTTTCCCATTGAAGGCCTCGCCGCAATGATAACGAGATCAGAAGGATGAAATCCCGAGAGAAGATTATCAAGGTCGGGGAAACCTGACGGTACTCCGCGAACCCCGTCTTCTTTTTTAGAAAGCGCCTCAATGCGATCCCATGCTTCGTGAATCGTGTCACCGATTGCGATGAATTTATGCGCAGAAGAGGCATCGCCGATGGCATAGATGCTTTTCTCGGCCTCATCAAGCACTTCCATCGTATCGCGTGCATCGTTATAGGCGGATTCATTTATGGTGTAGGCGGCATCAATTAAAGAGCGCATCAAATATTTGCGCGAGACGAGTTCGGCATAGTGGCCGAAATTGCCGGGCGCTGGCGATGAACCGGCAAGCTCGGCGAGATAGCTGCGGCCGCCGGCGTGTTCCAACAATCCCTGATTTTGCATTCGCTCGGAAAGAGAGAGAAGGTCAATCGGCTCGCCTCGCTGTGCGAGCTCGCTCATTGCTCCGAATATAATCCGATGTTTCTCCGCGTAGAAGGAATCCGGGCGGATGAGGTCTAATACATCGTGTATGGCATCAGGTTTCAGCAGCAGGGAACCCAGAAGCGCGCGTTCGGATTCAAGTGATTGCGGGGGAACGCGGTCGGAAGCCATGAACCCAATTGTATCAAAGAGTCGTCGGAGTCAACACTGGCCCATTTGGACCGTCATCCACACGATATCCCCTGTCTTCAAGTATGTCCCGAATGCGGTCGGCTTCTTTAAAATCCATAGAAGCTCGCGCTGTTTCGCGCTGGGTGAGCATTTCTCTTATTTCTTTTGGCAAGTCGGTTTCCGAAAGCGTATGAAGCGCGGGTGGAGCAGTGAGCAGGAGACCGAGATGCGCTTCGGCATCTTCCAGAAGACCCCATTTTTCTTCAGGCGTATACTCTTCGCTCTTTAACGAGTCCCAGAGAATTCCCAGTGCTTGCGGCGTGGCGAGATCATCGCGCATCGTGGCGAGAAAACGATTCCGCGATTCTCCCGGCGCACTCTTTCGTCCAGATTCTTGTGCAATTTCCCGCGAAAGATTCCAGAGCCGTTCAAGCGCACTTTCTGCTCCCGCGAGTGCATCCCACGAGAAGGAAAGGGGAGTCCGGTAATGCGCTTGCAGGAAGAAGTAGCGCAATGAAAGCGGATGGAATCCTTTTTCAACAATGTCGGAAAGGTACACGACATTACCGAGCGACTTTGAAATTTTGTCTTTCCCCATATTAAGAAAGGCATTGTGCATCCAGTAATGAACAAATATCCGACCGCTTGCCGCCTCTGATTGGGCGATTTCATTGTTGTGATGAACAGCGATATGGTCTTCTCCGCCAGTATGAATATCGAGTTCTTGTCCTAACAAGGACCGTGACATTGCCGAACATTCAATATGCCATCCCGGGAAACCGAGGCCCCAAGGACTTTCCCAACCAAGCTTCGCTTCTGGTTTCCACAGCACAAAGTCGGCCGGATTTCGTTTTTCTGCGTTTTTCTTTGTCCGTTTACCTTCTTGTTGATCTTTCAGATTAATTCCTCCCAGCTTGCCATACCCGATGAAGCGGGCGGTATCAAAATATATTCCAGCACTCGTGCGGTATGCATACCCCTTTTGCTCCAGCGTTTTAATAAGTGCTATTTGTTCGGGGATATAGTCGCTTGCGCATGGGAAAGTTATTTTATCCGTAGGCACTTCCATTTCGGTAAGATCCTCAAGAAAAATAGCAGCATATTTTTCTGCCATACTGCGCATATTTTTCAGAGTAAGAGCTAGCCCTTCGCGGCGAAGGCCTTTGGTCATTTTATCTTCTCCTTCATCGCCGTCTGATACTAAATGCCCGACATCAGTGATGTTTATCACTCGCTTTACCTGATATCCGGCAGCGTAGAGTATGCGAGCGATGGAATCAGAGAATACATACGAACGAAGATTGCCGATATGCGCAGGACCATACACCGTCGGCCCGCAGGTGTACATCAGCGCGAGTCCCGGTTTCTGCGGTATAAAAAGCTCTTTGTTATCCGAGAGCGTATTCGTGAAGAATATCTGCGGTGTGCGTTTTTGCGCGGTATCCTTCTGTTTTCCCAATATGTGTGCGAGCCACCCCATAGATTAGAAGATCCAGCGCTTGCGCGCGAAATAAACGGTCATAAGAACGCCAGCGCCTAGCATAAGACCCATAATAATAAGGAACGCATCCGGATTTTCTTCAAATGGAGTACCGCGTGCATGCATGCCGAAAATAAAAGCAATAAGTTCAAGCGGAAGCACAATGACGGTGATGATAGTGAGCATTTTCATAATCTCATTCTGGTTCGCTTCGAGGAGGGCGATGTTCGTTTCGCGCATCTCGGTTGCAACGGCTCGATGCGTTTTAACGAAATGCATCACCTGCGCGCGTTCAGCAGTAATCCGCTCTATTCGTTCGTTGAAAGAATCGCCAAAGAAATCGTACTGCATGAGCGCTTGTAAAAAATGATGCAAAGGTTCCTCCTGATTTGCGAGTGCAGACTCCAGATGCAGGAATTCGCGACTGATACTTGAAATGGCCCGTACGGTTCTGCGTTCATGGCCGTCAAACATATCTCGCTCAATGCGTTCAAGACTGTTTGCAATATGGTTCGTGTAATCGCGTGTGGATGCATACAAGTGTGCAAAGAGGATTTCAAGCAAAATATCAGTCGTCACCGACTCTCGCCCGGCGACGAGGTCGCGCGTTTCAAAAAGTTTTTTCAAATGATGCAGAGGCGCAATAACGGCATACTTTACCGTCACAATGAAATGCTTACCGACAAGAAAATCAATTTCTTGATTTTCTGCCTCATCTTTTTCTGAATTATGTGCTGGGAAGTGAAGAACGAGAAGCGACTGATTGGCATCCCGTATGACAAACGGGGTAGGGGAAGGGGAAAACAATTCTTTTTCGATCCGTTCATTAATCGAGAACTCCTGAGCGATTTGCCGTATTTCATTCTCGGTCGGTTGCTCAAGATCAATCCATACGCCGCCTCGATACTCGTGCCGAAATATCATATTTCTAGAATACCACATACCGAGCATGGTATACTCCGCGAGATGGAGATTTTGAAAAAGTATATGAACTTATGTAGTGGCATTGTAGCGCGCGGCGTTTCTTTCGCGCTTGTCGCGGCGCTCGCATTTAGTGCGGGCCTTTTCATCGGCAACACCGGTTCCGCTGCCGCCGTGGTATCGCATATTCCGATTATTGGCGATGGTCTTGATGCAACACCGGATCAGAGCGTTGATTTTACTGATTTTTGGAAAGCATGGAATGCCCTTGATGCAAATTATGTCATCACGCACGCGTCTTCCACGCTTCCTTCAACGAAAGATCGCCTTTTCGGAGCGATTGCCGGACTTGCCGCTTCTTATGGCGATCCATATACCGTTTTCTTTCCTCCGAAAGAAGCAAAAGAGTTCGCTGAAACCATTTCAGGAAGCTTCGCGGGCGTCGGTATGGAAATTGGCGTAAAAGACGGTGTTCTGACTGTCATTGCGCCTTTGAAGGACACTCCTGCTTCAGCGGCCGGGATTAAGGCGGGCGATCAGATTGTTACCGTCGATGGCAAATCAACGAATGGCCTCGCTGTTGACGAAGCCGTAAGCAAGATTCGCGGTCCCGTCGGGACAACCGTCAATCTCACCATCATCCGCGATGGAAAACCGATCGACATAAAAATTGTTCGCGAAAAAATACAAGTGCCAGAAACCGATGACGGACTCGATGCAGACAGCGGCGTGTACCACATCGCACTGTATGAATTTACTGCCAATTCTGCGGATTTGTTTGATCAGGCGTTTCAACGATTCAAATCCTCGGGTTCTAAAAAACTTATTATTGATCTTCGCGGCAACCCCGGGGGCTATCTCGATGCCGCAGTTGATATCGCGAGCCATTTCATACCGAAAGGCGCACCCGTCGTAACGGAAGATTTTGACGGAAAAGCTCCGAGCCAGCCGCATATCAGTCTCGGGCATAATGACCTACCAGCCGGAACTGAAATTGTCGTGCTTATTGATGGAGGTTCCGCTTCCGCCTCTGAGATTCTCGCGGGCGCCTTGCAGGATTCTGGTGTGGCAACCCTCATCGGCACGAAATCGTTCGGCAAAGGTTCAGTGCAGACGCTTATGGATCTTGATGGCGGTTCGCTTAAAGTTACCGTTGCGCGCTGGGTTACGCCTGCTGGCCATTGGATTATGGGCAATGGCATTGTCCCTGATATCGAAGTGCCGTTTACGAACGCAGACGCTGCCGCGAAACGCGATCCTCAAATGGATCGGGCGATTGAATTTTTGACTACGGGGAAGTAAAGGAGTATGGTAGGTCGTATATGAAAGTCATTTTGATTAAAGATGTGAAGGGAGTCGGACACGCACACGAAGTAATTGAGGCAGCTGACGGCTACGCTCTCAACTTCTTGATTCCACAGAGGCTTGCCATTGTTGCGACTCCAATCGCGCTAAAGGAGGCTGAAGTGCGCCGCAAACAGGTAACCGATCGTTCAGCGCTCGATACGGCGCTTCTCACGCAAAATATCGCTTCACTTGCAGAAGCGCATATTGTTATCAAGGCAAAAGCAAACGAAAAAGGTCATCTCTATGACGCCGTCGGAGAGTCAGAAATTAGAAATGCGGCAAAGGAACAGGCGCATATCGATCTTCCAGAAAATGTTATTAAACTCGAGAAGCCGATAAAAGAACTCGGTTCGTTTACTATCCCAGTCGCGACCGTTGATACCTTCGGAGAATTCTCTATTACGATTGAGGCGGAATAAGTTCCATTTCGCCGGCAAACAAACAAAGCATGCGCTCAGGCCGCTCGGCCGATTCAACATGCTTTTTATTGTTTGCCGGCTTCACTACTAACTGCTAAACGACATCAACGACTTTTTTTGCGATAATTTGTCCGGTAAAAGTTGTTTTGCGTTTTGTGCGGAAAGCTACGGTGCCCGTTGCCATAGAGAAGAGCGTGTGGTCGCGTCCAACAGCAACATTTTTTCCTGCTTCTATTTTAGTGCCGCGCTGACGGACGATAATCATTCCCGGGCGGGCGTTTTCACCGTCAGCAAGCTTCACCCCGAGATATTTCGGGTTTGAATCGCGCAGGTTTTTTACTGAACCGCCAGCTTTAGTATGTGCCATAGTGGTATAGTTTTACCCAATGAATATAGCAGAAACGCGCGAAAAATGCAAAACGCTTGCCAAGAAAGTACCGCGAGATGTCTTCATTATTATTATTCTTGTCTTAGCGTCTTCTTTTAGTTTCGGGCTCGGATATCTCGCCGGATTAGATGCGGACAAGTCCACAAAGGCAGGGCAGGGGAGCGATGCCGTGATTGAAGGAATCAACCCGCCTTCGCCCGAGGCTACGGCGGGCGCAGCAGGGCAGGTAGTCGCTTCTAAAACCGGAACAAAATATTATCCGCTTGGATGTGCGGGAGCCGATAGAATTTTGGATGCAAATAAAATTTGGTTTGTTTCCGCATCTGCGGCATTAGCGGCCGGTTATACTCTAGCTGCAAATTGTAAAGGTCTTTAGTTTGCTACAATAAAAAATATTATGAACGATGATCTTACTGCCGAACGGCTCGCGCAAGCATTGCATGAAGGACAGCGCACGATGCCTGCCTCACCGAGCAATCGCCCGCTTTTAGTTTGCAAGCCAAGAGAAATAGAATCCTGGCGCGTGTTTAAGATCATGTCAGAATTTGTTGAAGGATTTGACATTATCCGTCGTTATGGTCTTGCTGTTACCATCTTCGGCAGCGCTCGCGCGTCATTTGAAGACAGTGTGTATAAGAATGCGACGGAACTTGCCGGCAAACTGGCGAAGCAAGGCTTTGCGGTGATTACCGGCGGCAGTTCTGGCGTTATGCAGGCTTCAAATAAAGGCGCGTTTGAAGCCGGCGGCGTTTCAGTCGGACTCAACATCAATTTGCCTGACACACAAGCGTATAACCCGTATCTGACTGAACGATTCGGCTTCGATCATTTCTTTGTGCGGAAAGTGATACTGACCTATGCCTCTGAAGTGTATGTTTATTTTCCGGGCGGCTTTGGAACGCTCAATGAATTTTTTGAAATCGTAACGCTCGTACAAACTAAAAAAATAAGAAAAGTGCCTATTGTCCTTTTCGGAAGGGAATACTGGGAGCCGTTCCTCTCTTTCATTGAAAAAACGCTCTACCAAAAATATGCGGCCATAGATGAGAAAGATATGGAATTGTATACACTCGTTGATTCTGTTGACGAAGCGTACGACTACATCATCGCAAATGTTTCGTGTTAGCAGGGAACAACTTGTTCCTTGTCTATCCGAGGTTTTGCTCTAGGCGTATGTCGTAAAAGATATATTGTGCGACACTCTGATATCTTTCTTTCCCTCACTCTTTACCTATATCCCCTACAGTTGAATATGCTGAACAATCCACTGCCATCCTTGTACAAAGAAATTGATTATGAAGCCGAAATTTTCTTGCCCTGCTGGAGAGTTTATAATCGCCTGAATTGAAATGCCAAAAAATGACAACGCAAGAACAAGGACGAAAATCCAAAAGATAAGTTTAAACATATAAGTAAAAGTATATACCACACTTCCCTTTCCTATCTCGGATATTCGAGATTATTTTTTACAGATACAACATCGGGTCCAGATACGCCGTAGGAGTAGCCGCGACCGTTTTAATGCCGACGCAGTTGACCGAACCGAGCGCCCGCGAGTCTACAATCCGTAAGCCTTCAGAAGCATACACGCCGAAATGAAGATGCGGGCCGGTAGAGAATCCGGTATCGCCACTGAGGCCTATTATTTGTCCTGTTGCGACCGTATCACCGGGCTTTACATTCACGAATGAGAGATGACCGTATATCGTCGAAAGACCGTTTGTATGTTTTATCAAAACCCATTTTCCGTATTGGCAGCCGCTTTTTATTTTTACGCTTTCAGTGTCGGTAACAACCCCAGACAATGCCGCCTTGACTGGTGTGCCAATTCGCGCCCGCAAGTCAATGCCGCCGTGCGTTCCTGATACATACAGGCGTTGGGCATCAACCGTCTTTCCGAAATATTGCGTCACGAAGAAATCAACAAGCGGCGGAACCAATATTCCCGTATGCGCCGTAGGAATTGCTGAAGGATTGAGTATTTGTTTCAACTGAGCTTCGTATTGAAAGAGTTGCGCTTCGAATTCGGCCTGTTGCGTGCGCTTTTGAGCTATGAGTTTTTGATAGGTGCTTTCTTGATTTTTCGTTTCGGCAACGAGTTTTTGTTGAGCGGCTTTTGAAACCTCAACCGATTTCTTTTGCAATGAAAGGTCTTTTTGAAGCGACAATAGATTTGTTTTTACTGCAGTCACTTCATCTCTGTTCACTGAAAGTTCAGTGCGCACTGCACGTAGATCATTAATATCATTTCCAAGCGCTCGATTAAATTGAATTGATTCATCAGCTACTTGCCATGCTTCGCCGAATGAATGTGCAGAAATGAGTCTCGTGATAATCGATTCCTGTTCGCCTTCAGCGATGCTCTGAAGCGCTTTCGTAATGGCGCTCTGATCTGCAGCGATTGCTACTTCTTTATCGCCAATGGAAAGCGACAATTTCTGAATTTGCAGATTGGCTGAAGAGATTTTATTTTGCGTTGCCTGAATCTGCGTCGCCAGCTGTTTCTGAGAGAGCGTTAATGAATCAACGGTTGATTGGAGAGTGTTCTTTTTCGCACCGAGCGCATCAAGTTTTTTCTGATCTGCAGCAATTTCAGCTTTGAGCGATTCGAGCTGACGATTGTTCGCTTCGATCTGAGATTGAATATTTGCCGCCGAGTCGGCGAGGACAAATCTCGGCATGCCGAGAGATAATCCCGCGAAGAATATGAAGAAAAAGAACGAGAACCCGAAGCGCGTCATCTTTAAAGTATAGCAATAGCTTTCTGTATTCGCGAAATCGTTTCTTCTCTGTCGAGAATAGAAATGATGGTAAAGGGGTCTGGTGAGCGGTCTTGCCCTGAAAGCGCGTAACGCAAAGGCCAGAGCACCGCGCCCCTGCCTCCCTTCCCTTTTGCCTCCTCGGCGTTGGCAAGCGGCATAAGTGTTTCTTTTACCGCTTCGGCCGTCTCTCCTTCTGGGAGAGCTTTTAGAGCCTCAAGGAGGCCTTCCAGGGCAGATTTGGTCATTCCTGGGTGTTCTTGGAGCTCTTTTGAAATGAGCTGGTTTCGGTCAAGTATCGGTTCATTGAAGAGGCAGGAAAGCTCGTTCGAGAGCATTTCTTGCGCTTGTCCGAATGTCTGCGCCCGTTCTTTCAGGAGCGGTACAGCCTTTTTCAGTTTGTCGGGATTATTGGTAGAGAAATTTCCTCGCGCGATAAAATCAGCGTCGGATAATTCACGCATCCAGTGCTGATTTACCGAAAGAAGTTTTACTTCGTCAAAGACGGCACTGCCCTTTTGTACGCGCGAAATATCAAATTCTTTTATAAGTTCGTCTCGAGAAAGATAGTCGCGGTCATCGCCGGGGTTCCAGCCGAGAAGAGAAAGATAATTAAGCAGCGCTTCCGGCACGATGCCCATATCGCGGTATTCAGTTAATGCTTTCGCACCGGCCCGTTTAGAAAGTTTTTTATGGTTGCTGTCCATAATGAGCGGCAAGTGCGCATACAGAGGTTCGGCAAATCCAAGTGCGCTGCGGATAAGCATTTGGCGGGCGGTATTTGAAATATGATCTCCCCCGCGAATGATGTGTGTGACTTCTTCGTCTGCATCGTCCACGACCACGGCAAAATGAAAAACGGGCTCATTGAAGGAGCGGGCAATAATGAAATCGCCGAGGTCATCTACGGAGGTTGTTATTTCGCCGTGAATGACATCAGTGAACGAACGCGTACCGCCCGGATTTCTGAAACGGATAACTTCTTCTCGGTCGCCCGGTTTTTCCGGTATTTCTTTTGAAATGTACGCGGTGTCTTCGGCAACTAATTTTTCCAGCAATTCTTTGTGCCGCGCGCGATGTTCGCTTTGCCGGTAGGTCTTATCAACTGGCAGTTCGAGCCAGGCAAGCGTTTCAAAAATGTTCGCTTCGTACTCCGGTTTGGAACGGGCGGCATCGGTGTCTTCTATACGCAAAATAAATTCGCCACCAGTGTGTTTAGCGAAAAGGTAGGCAAATACGGCAGTTCGGTAATTTCCGGCATGAAGCAATCCTGTTGGCGAAGGCGCGAAACGAGTTACGGTCTTAATCATGATTCGTGCGAAAGGGCGATAGCGAGCACTTCGCGAGCAAGAATTCTCGAAGCGTCAGGGTCAGTGAATCCTTCTGCGGAAGCGCTCATTCGTTTTGTGAGCTCTGGATCGCTGGTGATTCTTTTTATTTCAGACGCTAAAAGGTTCGGCGTAAGATTCTTCTCTTCAATAACTACTGCTGCCCCTGTTCGGGCGTAGGCGTAGGCATTGGTGCGCTGGTCGTGGCTCACCGCTTCAGGAATCGGGATGAGGATAGCCGGCTTTTTCCACAAGCCAATTTCAGCGATACTGTTCGCTCCCGCCCGCGAGACAACCACCTCCGCAACGCCGGCAGCTCTCTGCAGCGAAATTTCAGAAAGATAATTAATCGGATGATAGCGCGTCGCATGCGGATTCTTCGCGAGCACGACGCTCGCAACCGCTTCAACATTTTTAAAATGCGTTTGCCCTGTTTGATGGACGATATTGGCGAATGAAACGAGGCTCGGCAATGACGAAAGTATCGATTCGTTTATCCGCTGTGAACCCTGCGAACCGCCGAGGATGAGAATGGTCGGCACTTCCTTTTCCAATTCGAGATATTGCCGCGCTCCTTCTGATTCAATGCGAGTAAGCGCTTTACGGATTGGTATGCCGGTGCGCGCAATCTTATGCTGGACTCGTTTGGGGAAATACGCAGCAGCACTTTCAAAAGAGATCGCGATTTTCGTCGCAAATCGTGCAGCCAATAAGTTCGCACGGCCAGGCTTTGCGTCTGACTCGTGAATGATGACCGGAATGCGGAGTAATCGTGCCGCAAGCACCGTCGGCACGCTGCCGTATCCGCCTTTACTCACGACGACATCGGGATACAAACGAAAGAGAGTTACTATCGCATAGAGAATCCCCGCACCGGTGACGAAAGAATCGGTAATATTTTGAAACGAGAAATAGCGGCGCATCTTCCCTGCTGGTATGCGTATATAGGTGATGCCATTTTCAAAGAGCGCTTTTTCGTCATATGAACTTGGTGCGAGATAATACAGCTTCGGCGCGAGAAGATGCTCCTCGCGGACAAGGTCGCTGAGCGCCTCTGCAATAGCGATAATCGGATAAAAATGTCCGCCCGTTCCCCCGCCGGTAAATGCAATGGTCATAGAGATAGTATACAAGCCATTTTATGTTTTGCGATGCGCCGCGACATTAAGAATAAAACCGCACATAATGAGCGCCGCCATAAGCGCGGTTCCGCCGTGAGAGATGAAAGGCAACGGCAATCCGGTAAGCGGAATAATTCCAAGCATCGAACACATATTAATAAACGCCTGGAGGATAATCATAAAGGAAAATCCGAGAGCGATAAGTCCGCCGAAGAGATCGTGCGAATTTCCCGCTATCACAATGCCTCGTGCTGAAAGCGCAACAAAGAGCGCAAGCAAAATAAGCGCACCAACAAATCCTGTTTCTTCTGCGAAGACCGCAAAAATAGAATCGCCATCAGGTTCTGGCAGGTAATTGAATTTTTCCACGCCTTGACCGAATCCTCTGCCCAAGAGTCCTCCGGAACCGATAGCGATCAACGATTGTTGGGCCTGATACCCGATGCCGAGAGAATTAGCCGATGGATTTATAAATGTCATAATGCGATCTTTTATATAGGGCCGAGCGATAACGATAGAGCCGAGTGCGACGATGGCAATAAGCGCGAGAATGATGAAATCTCTCCACGGGGCTCCTGCGGCAAAGTACATCACGCTGCCGGTCGCGAGAAGGAGAATCGTCGTGGAAGTATTCGGTTGAGCAAGTAATATCAGAGCCGGCAAAGCGAGCATCGCAACGAAAGGGATGAGTCCTTTTTTAGGATGAACAAGTTGCCGAGCGCGCGGTGCGAGCCACCACGCGAGTGCAAGCACAAAACCAATTTTCAAGAATTCCGCCGGCTGTACGGTCGTAAAACCGATATCTATCCAGCGAGTTGCGCCGCCGGAATGAAATCCGATACCGGGGACAAAGACGAGCATTGTAAAGAGAAGCGTTATTGCATAGATATAGGGCGCAAAGCGTTTTATCCATGCAAACGGAATAGCACGAGCGCTGAAGAGCGCCAAAAGTCCCAATCCAAATCCGAGGCCGCTTTGGAGCAGAATATCTTTTGAGAGCGAGCCGCTTTCGCGGACGAGAATCCCTAACGCCGCCGAAGAAAATATCGCGAGGCCGGCGAGAGCGATGCTAAGCACGAGCAGAAAAAAGATGCGATCGCCTGAAACGAATTTCATAGCGTACGAGCGAGAAGCGCAATGGAAAGGCCAATCACGCCCGCGATAATAGTGATAACCCAATAGCGCATAGTAACTTTCGTTGCCGGCCAGCCGATGGCTTCAAAATGATGATGAATAGGCGCAACACGGAATAATTTTTTATGAAACACTTTTTTCCAAAATACTTGAAGAAGCGTCGCTGCTACTGTTACGGTTAATGGGAGCGCGACCAACGGAAGTACGAATACACCTACCCCGCCCGCGAGCGTGTCAGAAGCGAAGGCAATCATCGCAAGCGCGAGCGTCAGCGCCATACTGCCAGTCTCGGACATATAGAATCGCGCCGGCGGAATATTGAACCAAAGGAATGCGAGCGTTGCGCTAGCTATAACGGCGGAACAAGTGGCGAGTGATATTTGCCCTTCACCGAAGGCAATGCCGGCATATGCCATGAAAATAATCGCGAAAACGCCGCCGGCGAGCCCATCGAGCCCATCAATGGTACCGCCTGCATATAACGCAAGCGTAACGAAAGCGAAGAATGGAATAACAAGCCAGCCAAGAAAGAAAGGAGCAGAAAAAGGAATTCCTATTGCAACAACGCCAAGCTTGCTGTAGAACCACCATCCTGCGACAAGTCCAATAACGCCAACAATAGAAAGTCTTCGCGCTAGCGAAAGGCCTCCCTCCCCTTTTGTTATTTCAAGAAAGTCATCAACAAGTCCGGCGAAAGCGCCAGCAGCGAGTGCAAAAATCGGCAGCCAAGTCTCGCGGCGATTTACAAAATCCAATGACGGCCAGAATGTATCAAACAAAAGCGCAAAGATCCAAAAGAGAAAAGCCGTCGCGAGCACCGATGACCATATAAGAATGCCGCCCATGCGCGGCGTTCCTACTTCGCGTTCTTTATGCATTTCGTCGAAAATCGGCGTGCCACCTCCGCCAATCCCGGTTCCTTTACCGGATTTTTTCTTCCATGCTTTTGAGCGATACAAGATACCTATTAGAATTGGTGCAAAAACGATTCCAATAGCGAAAGCTGTCGCTGAAGGAATAAGAACTCGTGCAGCGGTGCTAATCATAGAGAAGCAACACCTGCTAAGCTCGCGAGTGTAGCAGCAACAAGAGCAGCACCATCGGTGAAGCGAGCCTTTTGTGAAGAGCCAAGGACGATGACAGCAATCGGATGTCCGATGCCGCTGTCAAAAACAAGCGCGAGATTGCCAGAAGCAAGGTCAGTATAGCCAGTTTTAGAGAGCAACAAACGAGGAATAGTGTCTATCATTGGATCGGTATTCATAACTTTGAATGCCGTGCCATTTTCTGAGACGGCTTCCGCGGAACTCTTTGTCGTTGCCGCTGCAATTTCTGGGGATTGTTCGACTAGCGCGCCGGCAAGGAAAGCGAGATCTCGCGCAGAACCATAACCACCAGAAACAACATCGTTTATATCAAGACCGCTTCCGTTAACCGCATAGGTCTGCGAAAGGCCAAGCGCCGCTGCCGCTCCGGCGAGCATTTCGCTCTGGGAACGATTTTCACGATCGGCTGTTGCTTCTGCAATCGCTGCCGCGCCGTCATTTAATGATGCCGTGAGCGTTAAACGGGCAAGATCAGAGAGAGAAAGCGTTTGCCCTGAAGAAAAAGCGTGCGGCGCGCCAAGTTCTGCCGCCGAGTCGGAAATAGTAATCGGCGTATTCGGCGAGAGTTCGCGAATTGCCGCATAGACTGTCAAAAGTTTCGTGAGAGAAGCAAGCGGCAGCTGCGCATCAGCATTTTTTTCATACAGCGTTTTCTCAAGCGCAAGGTCATACACGATTGCGGCTTTCGCTTCCAGAGGAACTCGTGCGAATGCATCGGGCGCTGTCGTTGTCGCAACGGCATTCGGTACAGATGGCGAGCTCTTGAATGAAAGCGGTATAAAAAGGCAAAGCGCGAGAATACCCGAAGCAAAAATAAGCGCGATGCCAGCTTCGCGTTGGAAGCGAGAATCTCGAGCAAGTTTCTGTAGTTCAGCGATGTCCATATTATTTATTTTCTTCCTCCATTATTTTTTGCGCTTCTACAGCAAGCTCGTTATAGCGCGGTAGATCAGTAATGCGCGCAATACCCAGATGTGCAAGCGCTTCGGTCGTCATACTGTATCGCATTCGCCGTTTGTCTCGCTCATCCTCCTTCCCTTCAATAAGTCCGCGCAAGAGGAGCGTGCGGAGCGACGCAGAAGAATTAACGCCTCGCACCCAATCTATTTCTCCGCGCGTTGCGCCTGAGTGGTATGAAATAACGGCAAGCGTTTCCATACTCGCTTTCCCTAGATCGCGTGCAAGCTCGCTCTCATGAAGCTTTTTAATAATAGCAGATGCTTCAGGAGCCGTACGCAATTCAACTTCCGTAGCGGTTTCTACGAGCATGAGGCCGCTTCCTTTCAATAATCCGACAAGCGCTTGCAAGACCACCGTAAGTTCCGTTTCTTTGATTTCGAGGAGTGTTGCAAGCTGTTTTTTCTCAAGCGGTTCACCAGAGGCAAAGAGGAGTGCGTGCGCGGCTGCAGGAGGAGTTAACATTGTTTCTATCATAGCTGACGCACCGTCACACTGTCGAGTGCGCAATTCACCCGTATCGCGGAACGGATGAAGCCGCAGTATGGCTGATACGAATATCGCCGTAGGTGTCATATTGTTCGGCAGCGACAGCGCCTTGCTTCACGAGTTCAAGGAGCGCGAGGAATGAGACGATGATTTCAACTTTTTCTTTATTATTGCCGGCGAAATCTTTAAATGAAAGCGTCAATGCGCTTTGCACTCTTTTCGCGAGACGGTCCATCATTTCTTCAATAGTAACGAGTGGCTTTACGCGCGCTTCAGGCAATTCTTCAACCGTTTCTCGCGCGGCGAGCACGCGTGCGAGTGCTTCAGAGAGAGCTTTTGTGGAAAGATCGCGAGACGGTGCAAAGGACGGTTCCGGAATGCGCTTTCCTACTGGCAACATCATCGTCTTTCCGAAAATGCGTGCGAGTTCGCGCGATGCTTCGCGCACTTTTTCGTACGCTGCGAGCCGGCGCTTCAAGTCTTCAACATCTGCATTTTCTTCTTCAGAAAGTGCGAGATCCGGAATGAGTGATTTTGACTTAATGAGGAGCAGCGTTGCGGCAATTTGGATAAAATTCGCAGTTTCCTCAACTGGAAATTCTGTTTGTGCTCGCACATGCTGGATGAAATCTTCGGTGATGCTCGCGAGTGTCAAATCATTGACGAGAAGCTTCCGCGCCTCTATGAGATCAAGTACGAGCTCAAACGGCCCTTGATATGCCTCTGTCTGAATTCTAAAATTAGTTTTTGGAAGTGTAGTTTGCATGGACTGAATCGTCTGTAGAGAGAAGTATGTCGATACGATTAATGTCGCGCGGGAAAAGCGTTGCTTCTTTTACATTATGGAGTCCAAGCATTTTTTGCGTCAGCCGTTCGAGGCCCATACCCCATCCACCGTGCGGTGGCATACCATATTTGAATGCCTGCAGATAATAGGAAAACTTTTCAGGATTAAGGCCTTTCATCTTAATGCCTTCAACAAGATTGTCGTAGTCATGCCGGCGCTGCCCGCCTGTCGTTATTTCAACTCCGCGGAAAAGCAAATCAAAACTTTTGGTATAACCCGGGTCATCAGCATCTTCCATCGTATACATCGGTCGTTTCGACACTGGATAGTGCGTGATGAATATGAAATCGCTTCCCTTTTCGCGCGATGCCCATTCGCAGAGCCAGCGTTCATCTTCTGGTTCTAAGTCAGGTTCGTTGCGATTATCACGACCAGTTTCTTTATAGATAAGTTCAAGCGCTTCGCGAAGTTTCAACGCTGGGAATTTTTCTGGAGCGGTTGGCAGTGTAGCGCCAAGAATTTCAAATTCTTTTTTGCAATTCATTTCTAGCTGGTTGATAAGCGCGTGCATCAGACGCGTCTCAACAGCCATGACATCGCAATGGTCGTTGATGAAACCCATCTCCATATCGAGCGAGGTGTACTCATTGAGATGCCGAGTCGTGGAATGTTTCTCTGCGCGATAGACATTGCCTATGGTATACACGCGTTCGAGAACACCGACCATAATCTGTTTATAAAATTGCGGTGAAGTGCCGAGATGTGCGACTTTGTCGTTGAAATATGGTACCGAAAAGACATCGGCACCACCCTCGGCGTCATCGCCGATAAGTTTTGGCGCTTGGAATTCTGTGAACCCTTCTATACCGAGAAATCCGCGATAGGCGTTTGTAATTTCTGCCTGCACTTTAAAGATGGCGCGAGTGCGTTCAGAGCGCAGCGTGAGCGGGAGATTATCAAGATAGGTATCGAGATTTACTTCTTCATCTTTCGGAAACGGCAATTCCTGCGCCTGCGCGAGAATCGTGATTGAAATCGCTTCAAGTTCGATGTTTCCATTCGTATCTTCGGTGCGCATTTTCTCTGGCCGTTCATTCACAATACCTTCAATCGAAATAACGGATTCTGGCCGTAGTTCTTGTGCTCTAGTAATAGCTTCAGGATGATCTGGCAGACAAACCACTTGTACTTTCCCAGACCGATCGCGGATATCCAGAAAGACAAGCTTCCCGTGGTCGCGCCTGACATCCACCCAGCCTGAAATGCTGACGGTTTCTCCGATATGACTCTCGAGCCCGACGATAGTTGTTCGTTCCATATGATAAAAATTATTCTGACACACCAATGGCGCGACGGACTTCTTCCATCTTCGCTTCGCTTATCGCACTCGCCTCCTGCTTCCCTTTCGCGAGGACTTCTTCAACAATACCAGAATCATTTTTGAGCTCCTCATATTTCGCGCGCATCGGCGCGAGATATCTATCAAGGTCTTCTATCAGCAATTCTTTCAGCATTTTGTAATTTCCGCGATGTTCTTCGTAGAGCGCTTCGAGTTCATTTTCACTTCTGACGAGTTTATGAATCGCATAGACATTTTTTGGAGCGGCTTGCCCTGAGTTTGCCGAAGGGTCGCCGGAATCGGTAACAATGCTCATCACACATCTTGCGAGCTCGTCGCGCGACGCGAAAAGCGGAATAACATTTCCGTAACTCTTGCTCATCTTCTGTCCGTCGGTGCCCGGAACAATAGCGACATCCGGCATAATGTATGGTTCTGGAAGTTTAAATATTTCTTCTTTAAATATTCTATTGAATTTCTCCGCCGTGTCGCGCGCATACTCGATGTGCTGTTTTTGGTCAGCCCCCACCGGCACAATCGCTGTATCGTAGAGCAGAATATCAGCCGCCATCAGCATCGGATAATTAAAGGTGCCGACACTAATTTCTTTATTTTTCACTTCAGCATCCTTGAACGCGTGCGCGCGCATCAAGTACGGCATCGTCGTAATCGTGTCAAAAATCCACGCGAGTTCAGTGTGTGCGGGCACATCTGATTGTTTGAAAAAGACAACTTCTTTTGGGTCAAGACCGACGGCGAGATATGCCATCACGAGCTCGCGAATGCGCCGGCGCATCTCATCGGCATCCTGCATCGTATTAAGCGCGTGATAATCGGCAATAAAAATGAACGGGCGATACTCTCCTGTTTGTATAAGCTCAACAAACTGGCGCATCGCGCCAAAATAGTTGCCAATATGCAAATCGCCGGTTGGCTTTATTCCAGAGAGTAAAACGGGCTTTGAGTCAGTCATAGGGACATACTATCACGATGTTCTTTCGCGTACTGCTCGCATATTCCCTTCATAAGTCCCGGACCTTCAAATATCATGCCAGTGATTAATTGTACGAGATCGGCGCCTGCAGAGAACTTTTCCATTGCGTCAGCGGGAGTCATAATGCCCCCAACGCCGATGATAGTGAATCGTGTGCCGTATTTCTCTCGCGTTTTCCGTATAAGCTCGTTTGAGCGAGCGAAACACGGCGTGCCAGAAAGTCCTCCGCGAAATTCTTTCGGCGCATCTTCCGGATAAGCGAGATCGTTATAATTTTTAGTGACATTGCCTATGACGAATCCTTGTATACCATTTTCATCGGCGATATCGGCGAGCTCCGTGAATTGTTCCCAGGAAAGATTAATCGGCATTTTCAGATATATCGGCTTGGCGCATGGAATTTCTCGCACCCGCGATACCAGCTGAGCGAGAAGCACCGGATCGGTAAATGTTTCTCCGCAGTACGCGTTCGGGCAGGAAATATTGAACGCGTAGTAATCACCGATTCCTGCAGAAACGAGTTTCTGGAACGATTCAACGAAATCGCGAATACCTACTTCAGCATCAATTGATGCCGCTTTTTCGTTTGTGCGCGCAATAGAGATTCCGAGAACCAGATTCGGATCACGCGGAGTGCGTGAGAGTTTCGCAATAAGCGCGTCAACGCCGGAATTGCGGAGGCCTTTATATACAACCATGCTTCCGTTCCGAATAAGCCGTGTGAACCACGGGCGCGGATTGCCCGCGCATGGGTGTGCGGTTATTGAACCGATTTCTTCGCCGCCGAATGAGAGCGACGATCCTATTTGTGTAAGACGCCCATCCGCATCAAATCCAGCCGAAAGCAAAACAGGTGTCCGGTAGGTTATACCGTCCACCGTTTTGCTGATAGCATCGCCGTGATAGTTGTAGAAAAGCCCGAAAATCCATCGCAAGAATGCGAATTGCCCGGCAATTTCACCAACGGCAACGAAGAACAGATGTATCGTGTCGGCATTGCATAAGAACAAGATCGGTTTCAGGACGCGACGATAAAGGATGTTCATAGATGCACGGCAAAACGCAAAAACCTATTAGCGGCTCTTTTTTGTTGCAATACGAGATTTCTTCACTATTTTTTTCACCACTTTCTTTACGGTCTTTTTACCGCTGGCGAGCGCCTTCTTCCCTACTACTCTCGCGCGTGAAGCATCCTTTCGACTTGCTTTCTCTATTTCGCTCTGCACCATTTTCCAATTCGACTTTAATTCATTCGCTGCACGCTTCAGGTCGGTCGCATTAACTGAGCGAGCTCCACGATACGCAGCCGCAGCCGCGTCAACGACTTTTGCAAAGTCTTTTTCGCCGATTTTCTCGAGTTTTTTTGCCTTCTTCACGACTTCTGTCTTCATATCATTTGCCCATTTCGCAGCGATTTTTCGATGGCTCTTTGCATTTTTACTGCCATAGAAATAATAGCCAGCGGCAGCGGCACCAGCAGCAATAAGCCCTGCGCCGATCTCAGCAGCGACTTTGCCTTTTGTATTTGCAACTTTTTTTACCGTCTTTTTTACCATACTCAAAATTAAGAATTAATTGATTTAAGATTTTCTTGGCGTTGATTTTTTTAATTTTCCCAAGAAACCGAACAATGATTTCAGGCGGCCTTTCCCCTGTCGGATATCGCTGCGCATTTCGGCAAGATCTTGACGAACGGTATCGCTCTCGAGCGCAACTTGTTCCGCTATGTGCTCAATATTTTTCAGCACCCGCTGTAATCGCCACAGGACGAATGCTGCGAAGATGACAAACACGACGACTGCAACAGTCGCCACAAAAAAGAAAATGTCCATCTTCAGAAACTCATCCATGCACCCATCAGTATACTATAGATTAAAAAAGAAAAGCCCCGCACGAAATAGTGCGGGGCTTAGAAGAGGTTTCATTTTTGGTATTTCACGAGGGCATAACTTATGCCCTCTCTTTCATCGCGCCAAAACGCGACAATCTGCGTGTTGCTAACACTTTCTTGTTTCAGATGCATAGCGATTCTTTTAATCGCTAATGTCTCAGCAGCTGTTCTGGCGATAGAAATATTCCGCCCCTGGAATTTCCCAACGGCGAAGACCTGGTTCCCATCTTCGTACAAGACAGGTCCCGTCGCCCATCCAGGTGCTGGATTTTCAGGCGCTCTGTTTACAGAAGCGCATGAAGAAAAGAAAGTTGCTGCAAAAATTACGGTCACGACTACTAACAAATTTAACTTTTTCATTTTTCACCTCTTTTAAATGAGCTGTGTTTTTGTCTGGCTATAAATTATCACACTCAGTTTCATTTGTCAATATGTTTGTTATAAAAAAACGCCCTCGGAATCGTTCGTCATCCGAGGGCGCTAAAGAACCGGTAACACGATATATTAAATCAGAGACCTTCTACGGGGGCTCAAACCCCACCCCATAATTGAGCTGAATCCAAGAAGTTCTCAGTCCGAAGGAGACTTTATCATAAAGTAAGCAAAAAATACAGACCTGAATTAAAAGGTGGGGATAACTTTAAATGTTTGAATTCTTTCAGTGCGCCGGGAAGGGTTCGAACCTTCGTAGGACTATGTCCGCGAGATTTACAGTCTCGAGCAATTGACCACTCTGCCACCGACGCAATACGGTTACTATAGCCGAAAACAGCTTTATTTCAAAACGAGAATAAGGACGCTTTGTTTGCCCTTCCGCACGAGCGCATAGCCGCCAGGAAGGTCTCCGAGAGAGAGTTTCTGATCAGGATTGGTAATAACCATATCGCCAAGCGTAATGCCCTTCCCTTCAATAAGACGGCGCGCATCTGACTTAGAAGAAGAAAGACCGCCGGCGACAAGCGCTTCTGCGAGCGATGGACCTTCTTCAAAATCTTGTTTTTTTAGTATGACAGAAGGCGCTTCAGCGAGTGCGACAGCGAGCGCTTCGCGCGAGAGCTCGCTGAACGGTGTTGTACCGAAGAGCGCGTCAGTCGCAGCGACTGTCTGAGCGACTGCAGCAGGCCCGTGAACAATTTCGGTCACGAGGCGCGCTAGCGTTTCTTGTGCCTGTCTCTCTCCCGGATTTCTGCGATGCAACTCCATAAGCGCATCAATTTCAAGAAGCGGGAGAAAAGTGTAAGCCTTTAGATATTTTTCAATATCCGCGTCGGGAAGTTGTATCCAGAATTGATAAAAACGAAATGGTGAAGTCTTTTTTGCATCAAGCCAAATGGCATTTCCTTCTGACTTTCCAAATTTTTTGCCGGCAGAATCCGTCACGAGCGGCATACTGAACGCATATACTTGGTTCCCGAGACGCTTCCTGACGAGGTCAACGCCGGAGAGAATATTCGTCCACTGATCCGAACCGCCAATTTGGAGATCGACGCCGAATTTCTGATGAAGCGTCAGATAGTCGTATCCTTGAAGGAGCGCATAGGTAAATTCGGTATAAGAAATGCTCTCATCCGGCGCGTCGAGGCGTTTTTTTATAATATCGCGCTTGATTAAATCATTGACGGTAAAATGTTTGCCGATATCGCGGAGAAACGACACCAGTTTGACGCTCATCAGCCAATCGGCATTATCGACCAGTGTAAATGGAGTTTTGCCGAGAACTTGTTTGAACTGTTTTTTGATGGCACGAGTATTCGCTGTGACAATTTTTTCAGTCAACATTGGCCGTTCTCCCTTCTCCTTCGGATCGCCAATCATTCCGGTTCCGCCACCGACGAGAAATACGAGTTTGCTTCCCGCATCAGCGAGACGCTTCATTGTGAGAATGGAAGCGAGATTACCTATCTGTAATGAATCAGCGCTTGGATCAAACCCGTTGTATACCGTTCGAGGCGTCGAAAGAATCTGCTCAATGGGGGCAGAAAAATTTTCAACCAATCCGCGCGCTTTCAGTTCTTCGGCGAGTGTCATGTAGAAACTATATCACTACCGCGCGAGGAACAAGAGACCGACCGCAGGCGCAGAAAACCACAAGAAGAAATATTTATCAGGAGCAAAGAGCTCGGTAATGGCAGGCGTGAATTGATACAGAGGAGCGATAAGGAAAATATGCGATGCAACCGCAATGAGAAATCCCGCGCCAAGGAATGAAAGTATGGTAAGTCCGAATGTACCGATATAGAGGAAATCAGAGACGATAACGCGCCGTAGAATGAGAAAGAATACGAACACAAAAGCGACATACAAGCCGATATGCGCAAGAAATGCGGTCAACGGCGATGTCGAAGGAAGAAACGAGACATACGGAAATATGCTGTAGGGCGCATATGCCGCATAGAGCGAGATGAGAAGCGCGACAAAAGGGCCTCGCCCGACATACCACGCGAACAGAAATAATGTTGCCAGCAGAATGAGCAAAATGAGAAAATCATTTGCAATCGCCCACACAGACATCGCGGTGTTCGTTGCGAGCGTGCTCACTTGTGCAATCCCATCAGTAGTGGTCATGCCTCTTAGTATACACGGACTTAGAGTCCTTCAACCTTCAAATCCTCAACAGATTTCTTTGCCTTGCTCGAGAGTTTATTAGGAAGAGCGACTTCCAGACGCATGATGAGATCGCCGCGACCGCCTTCGCCGGGAATACCTTTTCCCGCAACGCGCAGAAGCTCTTCCGCTCGTTTCATTGGCGGAATCTTTACTTCGAGCGTCTTCCCTTCCAGAGTTTCAATAGAAGCAGTCGTACCGAGAAGCGCATCAGTAAGCTTTATCGGCAGATTCATAACGAGATTCGAACCTTCGCGCCGGAAAACCGAGTGCGGCTTCACATGAATTTTCACATAGAGATCGCCTGCGATGCCTGTCTTTACCGCCTCGCCCTGTTGCGGCAAACGAATCATCTCGCCGTTATCAATGCCAGCAGGAATAGAAATGTGTATTTCTTCTTCTTTTCGGTTGGTACCGTGGCCCTTACACTCCGGGCACTTTTCTTTCGGCACTTTGCCGCTTCCTTCACAGATGGTGCAGATGCGCGCGCTAGTGAATTGTCCGAGAATAGAGTTGCGCGTTTCGTGGATGCGGCCGCTGCCGTTGCAGGTTTTACAAGTTTCGAGCTCGGTGCCCGGCTTCGCTCCAGTGCCGTGGCAGAGGTCGCAGGTTGAAACTTTCGCGATAAGAACATTACGCGTCGTGCCGAACACTGCATCCTTAAACGAAATTTCTAAATCAATAGAAATGTCGCGGCCTCTCGGTGTTGCCCGCTGAGCGCTTCTGCCGGAGAACATATCGCCGAAGATATCGCCGAAATCAAAATCAACGCCACCTTGTCCAAAACCCTGTTGGAATTGACTGAAGTCAAATCCCCCAAATGGATTCCCCTGACCGGAGGGTCCACCCGCAGGTCCTGAGGCTCCCGCGAAGGATTGTCCGTAGGTGTCGTATTCGCGGCGCTTTTTATCATCATTTAGAACCGAATATGCCTCAGTAATTTCTTTGAATTTTGATTCGTCAGTACCGCCTTTGTCAGGATGATATTTGTGCGCAAGTTTTCGGAACGCCTTTTTAATGTCGTCCTTAGTCGCTTTTTTATCTACGCCGAGCACGCTGTAATAATCCTTTGCCATAATGTCGCTAGTATACGCTTGTTACTTTTTGTATGCAAAATAAAAATGGGTGGGTCGTACGACCCGCCCACTATAACTATTCTTGGCAACTCGGGCTGCTCATAAAGAAATAAGGATTGCAGCCCACACCATGTACAGGACTTTGTGAGAGATTTGTTTCCAAATTGGCAATCCTTTCCAATTAATCCCGAGGCAGGTATCGATATAGGCAGTAATAACCGCGCCGCATACCAGTATGCCGAGTTTGTAAAGATTTACTGTTAACATTCGAATAATTCCTTTTTGTTGGAATGTACGGAGTGTTATCTACAGCTAGGATAGCATAGTTGAATATATAAGTCAATCCTCGCGGCACGAACTATGGTTTCTCTTTGAATTCGGCGTCAACTGGACCAGTAGTGTCAGACGGAGGAGTCTGCCCGCCCGAGGCATCCGAGGGCGGAGTTTGGGATTGCTGGGCTTTTATCATCGCTTCGCCAATTTTTGAGAGTGTTGAAGAAAGAGCTTCTGTCGCGCTTTTAATAGTCGCCGAATCCTCGCTCTCCTTCGCGGTCTTTAGCGCGTCTATTTTGTCCTGAACCTCTTTCACTATTTCAGCTCCTGCTTTTTCTCCGTTCTCCCGCACCGCCTTTTCGGCCGCATACACTGCTTGGTCGGCGATGTTGCGAGCTTCTACAAGTTCCTTGCGCTTTTCATCATCGGCAGTATGCGCTTCGGCATCAGTTTTCATCTTCTCGATATCTTCTTTAGAGAGACCTGTCGAGCCAGTTATCTTAATTGACTGAACTTTGCCAGTTGTCTTTTCTTTGGCAGTAACTGTGAGAATGCCGGAAGCGTCAATATCGAAGGTTACTTCAACCTGTGGGAGTCCTCTCGGAGCTGGCGGAATGCCGTCCAGCATAAACTTCCCGAGCGACTTATTATCGGCGCTCATCGCGCGTTCGCCTTGAGTAATATGTATCTCAACTGACGGCTGATTATCCGCGGCAGTTGAAAAAGTTTGTGATCGGCTCGTCGGGATTGCGGTATTGCGCTCCACAATTTTTGTCGCGACGCCGCCCATGGTCTCGATAGCAAGCGAAAGCGGAATGACATCTACCAGCAAAATATCTTTGACATCGCCCTGGAGAATGCCAGCCTGAATAGCCGCACCGATAGCGACAACTTCGTCCGGATTAACGCTCATATTCGGCTTTTTGCCGAAGAATTTTTCAACGGCAGCCTGAATAGCCGGCATACGGGTTTGTCCTCCGACGAGAATCACTTCGTCAATATCGCCTACCTTAAACGGCGAAGCGTCCATCGCACGCTTCGTGATATCCATCGCACGCTCTATGAATTCTTCAGAAAGTTCTTCAAGCTTTGCGCGACTCATCTTAATCAAAAGATGTCTTGGCCCAGAAGCATCTGATGTAAGAAACGGTATGTTGATTTCGCTCTCCATTGCGCTCGAAAGTTCAATCTTCGCTTTTTCTGCTGCTTCATCAAGACGCTGTCGCGCGAGTGCGTCGGTTCGTACATCAATACCGCTCTCTTTCTTAAATTCATCTGCGAGCCAATTGATAATTTTCTGATCAATATCTTTGCCGCCGAGATGCGCGTCGCCGTCGGTGCTTTTCACCTCGAGAACATCGCCGCCTACTTCAAGAACTGAAATATCAAATGTGCCGCCGCCGAAGTCGAAGACTGCTATCTGCTCGTCTTTTTTCTTGTTAAAGCCGTACGCAAGCGCTGCCGCGGTCGGCTCATTGATGATGCGCTTCACGGTAAGGCCTGCGATCTCCCCTGCTGCCTTGGTGGCGCTGCGCTGGTCGTCGTTAAAATATGCAGGAACAGTGATAACCGCTTCGGTAATCTTCTCGCCGAGTCTCGCTTCAGCATCTGCTTTCAATTTCCCGAGAATCATTGCCGAGATCTCTTCAGAGCGATACCATTTGTCGGTCATCTTTACTTCAATACCGCCGTTGTCGGCCTTGCGCATTTCAAATGGAACGACTGCTTTGTCCTTCTGTACGCCTGCTTCATCAAACGGATGTCCGATGAATCGCTTGATTTGGAAAATCGTATTGAGCGGATTCGTAACCGACTGGCGTTTCGCGAGTGTACCAACGATGCGTTCACCGTTCTTCCCTACCGCGACGATAGAAGGAGTCGTGCGCGCACCCTCGGCGTTCTCAAGAACGCGCGGCTCGCCTCCTTCGACGATTGCCATCGCGCAATTTGTGGTGCCCAAATCAATACCAAGGATTTTTGACATATATTTTTAAAGGTTAGTAGATTTATTTTACGCTTCTTGTTATGACTGCGCAAAGTGCGCGACGCGAACTTTAGCTGGGCGAATAATGAAGTCGCTCGAAGATTCCGAATCCTTCGAGGAACATATTTTCCATCCTTTCTCCAATACTGCAGTAATAGTGTCGTCTGTTTCAATAGAATCGGCTGTGTCTTGTGCGAACGCTTCGTGGAATGCCGGATTAAATTCCTCACCCACTTTTCCGATTTCTTCTAGTCCGAGCGATGCGAACGCGCTCTCCAATTGTTTAGCGATGGCTAGAAAACCTTCTGGAATCTCCTCGTGCTCTTTAGAGCGTTCGAGAGCATCAAAGGCTGGCAAGAGCGTTTCAACGGCTCTTACCTTTCCTCTTAACTCGGATGCTTTTGAATCGGTTTCAAAGCGCTTCAACGCATTCACATAATCCGCTTTGGCTCTCTGCCAACCGTCCATATATTCCTGCTTTTCCTTCCGGCAGACAGAAAGTTCCTCGCGAATTTTAGCGATTTTTCGTTCCGGTTGTGTTTCTTCATCCTCCTCTTCTATTTCCGGTTCAACTTCTATTTCATCCTGTTCGTCCATATTTCTATTATAACTGAAATGCTGAAGAGAGTCAAAACGAACGGCTCAGACCGTCTGAGCCGTTCGTTTCTGCTCGGATACATTCTTTTTTGCAAAAAAGAAGCCCCGTTAAAGAAGCGCGAGACTTCTTTAACGGGGCTTATTCACACGCTAGCTAATTCCGTAATTTTTCTCCTAGTTAGAAGTCCAACTGTTGCATGAAGTATAAGACAATTAACTGGATAGACGAGGTCTTCATATTGACCTCTCCATCGGAGAACAATCACAAAAATGCTCAAAATATAAGCAGAACTCCAAAGATACCAAGGGAATGCCTTTTCATTCGCAGGATTTTTCCAAGCTCCGCGATAAGTCGGTACGAAAGAGATCGCAACTGACAATTGGAGGATTAGATTTGCGTATGTAGCGGAGTGATACCACCACCATACTAAACCGGACACCACACCGATTGCCAAAGCACTTCCGTCCCATATATCCACTCGCGAAAGTTTCCCTTTGTACAGAGAAAACATGAATGTTCCAATGCATGCAAAACTACTTGCAATCGGAAGAATACTCTTCACCATGTCGCCACTCATCACTAAGTAACTCGAAACATTAAGGACCGTAAGGAAAGACCATAATGTCCATGTAGCTGCATTGGGAATGGATGTCCCTTGAAGCATCTGCTTGTTGTAAAGTGCGAACGCCACCACATGCATAAGTCCAGCAATAATGCTGAGCCATAAAGCCAACTCCATTGAGTGCCTCCCTTAGGAAGAATTGACCTTGAAATGATTGCGTTTGTATCTAGGTACAGTGTATTACAAATAATCTTATTCGTCAAGAGTAAAACAAAACCGCCGGATAAACCAGCGGCTTTATTTGAAACATTCTTTTGTCTCTATGTCCGTATTCTGTGTGAATTGAGCGGAAACAAGCAAAAGATGAAAGAAATTAATAATGTCACAACCAAAACTAGCGACTGTACTGGATCACGCCACTCCCCTTTTGGAACCGGCATAGCCCAAGCGAAAGCGAAAAATAAACCAAAGAACATTACAGAAGCCATCAATGACACCTCGACTGTCGAGTTGTAGAACTTTTGAAACCTTGAAATCTTTGATTTCATACGAACCACCTCCTTCTTATCCGAAAAAAATCTACACCCAAATTCTTATTCCGTCAAGCTTATCCCAAAAAAATTGTTTATGCAATTACGGGAGCTCCAGTGGTGATCATTACGGGAATACCGCTTGTAATTCCTTTTCTGATACTATTTTTAGGTAATTGATTTGAGGCATCGAGCATCTCGATACCAAGAATATTTCCTTTTTTATCTACATCGACAATAAGCCGCTCATTCATTTCAAGCGTCTTTGCTACCTTCCCTTTTTTCATTGAGAAGTACATTGCGTCTGCGATTTTGTCGTAGTTTATTTTCATAGGTAATATGCCGTTATAACGATATATTCATTTTTCCGATCACGAAATGCGTCCCGACAGTATATCACCACTATTTGCTTCGTTCCAATCTTCTTCCAGACCCTTATCTTTCCTTCTCCAGCTTCTTTCTTTTTGTCTGGTTTTAGAAGTGCTTGTTTAATATGTTCAATGTTTATCAAACGCTCAAGGATTCTGATTTGGCAATGTGTCGTAAACTTCAAAATCATACATTTTAAATTGTAGCAAAACAAAACCGCCCTTTTGGGGCGGTTTTGTTTGATGAAAACTAACGCTTGCTCCACTGCTTTGCCTTGCGGGCTTTGACGAGACCCGGTTTCTTGCGCTCCTTGGCGCGCGGGTCGCGCTTGAGGAATTTCGCTGTTTTCAATACTTTGCGCGTGTTCGGCTCTGCCTTAGTGATGGCGCGAGAAATGGCGTGGCGAAGCGCGTCAGCCTGTGCCGCGACGCCGCCTCCTTCTACATGGGCGACGACGGCATAATTCTCCGCGCTTTCGGCCATCGCGAATGCCTCTTCGGCAATCTTCGCTCGTTCATCAGTCTTGAAATATTCCTTCGGGCTCTTCCCGTTGACTGTTAGGCTCGACTTCGGAGCGACGCTCATACGAACGCTCGCGATAGCGGTCTTACGGCGTCCAACGGCTGTGGTGAAAATAGTTGCCATATTATTCGTTGACGATGAGGTTTTTCATTCTCGGTGAATGAAGCTTGTTGTGCGGAATCATACCGAGAACCGTTTTCTTAACGACTTCGGCAATGCCCTTTTTCGCGATCATTTCTTCCATAGTCATCTCGCGCTGGCCGCCCGGATAGCCGGTGTAGTGCTGATAAATCTTGCCCTTCGTACGGCGAGCTGGCAAATGGAGTTTGCCAGCATTGTTGACGGTTACCTTTATCGGTATCGCCTGATTCTTAGCGAAGTGTACTGAACGCTTCCCGAGAAGCGCATGCGCCGCCTCGCTAGCCACACGGCCGATAGTACGGTCGGTCGCGTCAATTGTGTGGGTTGTCGGCTCTGGTTTCGTGTTGAGTGTCATAAGTACAAATGAATACTAGACAAAAGCGATATACGCAAGTTTCCGAGCATCGTTGCTGCCGCGCAATGATCGTTTTACCACGCGCGTATACCCGCCTGCCCGCTCTGCATACCGAGGACCAATCGAGTCAAAGAGTTTCTTCACCGCTTCATCGTCACCAAGGCGAGACTTCGAGAGGCGACGACTTGCGAGAGTGTTCTTCTTCGCGTAAGTCACGAGGCGCTCAATAATCGGACGCAATGCTTTCGCTTTCGCTTCGGTAGTCGAAATGCGCTCTTCCAATACGAGAGAGCGTGCGAGAGAACGCATAAGCGACCGATACTGGTTGCTTGGGCGATCAAAACGAGTTTTGCGGGCAAAGGTCATAGGTTATTCGCTTTTGAGCGTAAGGCCGAAATTAGCGAGCGCTTCAGAGATTTCTTCTATTGCCTTCTCACCGATTCCGTCGATTTCTTTCAGGACAGTCGCCGATTTCCTCGCGAGGCCGGCAGCACTCTTAATGCCAGCGCCTTCCAGAGCTGATGCGATGCGAGTCGAGAGACCGAGCTCTGCGAGTTTCACTTTCGCTGGGTCAATATCACCTTTCGCAATTTTAACGCTCTGAGATGCACCTGTAGTAGAAATCATAGATGGTTCAGGACTCTCCTGAAAGCCGATAACCGCCTTGAGCTGGTGAATCATCGTTTCGATTGATTTTTCCAACGCTTCGCGCGGAGCTATAGTGCCGTTGGTTTCAATGAGGATTCGCAAGCGATTGAAGTCAGTACGGTCGCCAACGCGCATATTCTCAACCTCGTAGTTTACGCGACGAATCGGCGTAAATGTCGCATCAAGCGCGATTGTGCCGATATCAACTTTTTCATCAGTCAAAACTTCGCGCGGAACATAGCCGAGACCGCGCTCAATGGTCACCTCCAATTCCAGAGATGCTTTTTCCGAAAGACTAGCGATATGCTGATCTGGATTTTTTATTTCTACTTGGCTCGGAAGATTAAAATTCTTTGCCGTTACTTCATTCGCGCCCTTAACCAAAAGCGATATGGTCTGCGGTTCATCGCCATGAAGAACGAAGTGAACTCGCTTGATGTTCAAAAGTATTTCTATAACTGTTTCTCGTACGCCATCAATTGTGGCAAATTCGTGAGGAACGCCTTCAATCTTTACCTGAGTGGCAGTCGCGCCAGGAAGCGATGAGAGAATAATACGGCGCAGCGAGTTGCCAAGAGTGTGTCCGTACCCCGGATACAGCGAATCAATCTCATACACGCCCTGCATTTCCTCTTCAGAAACGATACGGGGCTTACTCGGAAGTGTGATGTGGTATTCCATAACGCAATCGTAATTACCAATAAATAAATTATCTCGTGTAGAACGAGAGCACCATAACAAGATCTCCAGCTGGATCGGCCGAAGCTGCTGTCGGACGCTCAACAACCGAACCCTCCATCGCCTTCGGATTCCAAGAGAGCCAAGATGGAAGCGGCCGCTCCATAAAGCGCTCGTTGAATCCAGTCAACACGCCGTGTTTCTTTGAACCTTCGCGTATCGCAAGTTTGTCACCGACTTTAAGCATTTGCGAAGGAACACGGCTCTTTTTCCCATCAACCTGCACATGGCCGTGTGCAACCATCTGTCGCGCTCCTCGACGAGTTGATGCGAGGCCGAGGCGCCAGACCACATTGTCAAGGCGCATTTCTAGAAGCTCGTGGAGCCGTTCAATAGGCTTCATGTCATTTTTCTCAGAGAGCGCCTTGTTCACATAGTTGCGGAATTGGCGCTCCTGCAGACCGTAGGTAACGCGCACTTTCTGTTTTTCCAACATCTGCTTGGAATATTCGCTCTGGCGACCGCGACTGCGGCGCTTATTCTTCGCACTGCGGTCAGCGGAGAGTGCAAATTTCTGCGTCTGTGCTTTTTCAAAGACGGAAGCGCCGAGGCGTTTTGCTATTTTATATCGTGGGCCAGTTTTCATAGGATTATACGCGACGCGGTTTAGGTGCACGCGGACCGTTATGCGGCACCGGTGTTACATCTTTAATAGAACGAATCTGAATGCCCTTGCCCGAGAAGGCGCGCAACACCGATTCTCGCCCGGCGCCGACGCCACGGATGACGACCGATGCTTCTTTCAGTCCGATAAGTGTGCCTTTCTCACCGAGAAATTCTCCAACTTTCGCTGCGGCATACGGTGTTGACTTCCTCGCTCCGGAGAAGCCGAGTGCTCCGGCGCTCGAACTGACAACAGTATTCCCCTTTTCGTCCGTAATAATGGCCTTCGTATTGTTGAAAGTCGCTTCAATATGAAGGACGCCCTTTTCGAGGTGATGTTTAGAGATTTTTGAGAGCGCTCGCTCCTTCCGCCCCTGATCGAGGCCTCGGCCACTCTTCTTGATGATGCGTTTTTTACCCATATTTTATGTCTTTTCGAGGCTACGGCGGCCAGAAGTCATGGTCTTTCTCACATTGCCGTGGCGCGTGCGAGAGTTGGTCTTCGTGCGTTGGCCGCGCACTGGCAGACCGCGTGTATGCCGTTCACCGCGTGCGCAGCGGATATCCTTCAATCGTTTGATGTTCTGCCCGATCTCGCGATGCAATTCGCCTTCAATAGTAAACCCTTCAGCAAGCGAGCGAATCTTCTGCTCTTCTTCGTTCGTGAGCTCGCTTCCTTTCTTTGTAGGAGCGATGCCAACTTCCTTCAAGATTTCTCGTGCGCGCGTTGGTCCGATACCGAAAATAAGCGGCAACGCATACGCGAGTTGTTTGTCATTAGAAATGGTGACGCCGGCGATACGCATATATAAAAAATTAGCCCTGACGCGCCTTACGGCGAGGGTTTTTCTTGTTGATACGATACAAACACCCGCCGCGACGGACGAGTTGATCTCCTGACTGCTGTTTCTTTATAGAAGCGAGAACTTTCATCGTAGAGTATCTCTAAATTACATTATGTTAATCGGCGCACTATTCTTGCTCTGCCTCCGTAGGGATCAAGTACCATATCTACTTGATCGCCGACCAAAACGCGAATACGGTGCAAACGCATCTTGCCTGCAAGGTAGGCGAGAACAATTTCTCCCTCTACTCCGTCATTGACTGTGTCCCCTTCTGCCTCTTCATGTGGAGAAGAAGCTTCTGGTGACGAGCTCGCCTCTTTTGAAAGACGAACGCGGAAAAGCGAATTTGGCAACACCTCTTCAACGGTACCAACCGCCGTTGTTTTAGTTTCTTCGCTTTCAATCATGCAGATGCAGTATCAATCTAGCAGGTGGCTGGCAAATCGTCAATAAGCGTCAGTTACCACGACCGATATGGCAGAAGGGTCTTGCGGGAATGTCTGCCTCCAGAACGGTCGGAGGATGATAACTGCGCGCTTTACCTCAGGGTAATTCGTGAGGGCTACCTCGGCGGCCGAACGAGTTTCCCCGGCGACAGCGGCCGCAATATGCACCGGATCTACGGTGTATATAAGCGACGCGGTGCCGGAAATAGTGAACGAGAACGACTGGTCATCCGGATCAGGAACGCCGTTTCCTGTTGCGAGCAAAAGGTTGTTCGTAGAAGCAAGCGTAATCGGTTCGCCCTGATACGAGAGGCCGGTAACCGAAGAGGCAATCGCCTTAGCAAGCGCAGCATTCGGGAAGACAATAGCGGTGATAGTTCCCTGCTCTTTTACATCAACTTGTCCTGTTGTTGAAGATGGAACTGACGCAAGCTCTTGATAGGTGGTGAAGGTGGAGCCAGGTACTAATACATATCCGGCAGGGATTTTTATACTCGCTTCAAGATCGGGATCAAGAGCAGTTTTAAGCGCTTCGCGGGCTTTTGCTTCAACCGTACTGTCTACAACTGGTACTGAGCCTGAAGAACCGCCGGTCATTGCTGTCGATGACCGTGCATACACCTGGCTTGCCTGCGGCGTTCCGGCAAATCCAGGAATAGTGAAAGAAGTCGGGGCGATGTTATATAAATCGCCTACTTTATCGGCAAAAACCTTTGCAGTTACGCTGCCGGGTTTTGTAGATGTGCCGCCCGGAATCGATACGGCTGAATGAATACGGAAGATGAGCCCGGAGGCAGTTGCAAAACGGGTGTTCGTGACAAGTTTTTGCGTTTGCGCCTGTGTGTTGTATATGGTGATAGTTCCGGATGCGGAGGAATTCACTACCTTCGTACCGCTCCCCGCGACACTCTGAGAGGCTGTTTTTTCGGCGGTAATTATCTCAAAAGGCAAGTTGCCCGTGCTTTGGCTTGCCGTCAACGAGCTCTGAACTGCCGCAGAAACAGTATTTGGCGTTACTTCAACCTTAGCGCTGGAAAAGTAAAAAAGCGCTCCTATAGAGGCTGCTATGACGAGTACAACCACAAAGAGCGTTACATAAGGAAATCGAGACCGGCGAGACGGCTCTCGGCCATTTGAACCGTTATTAATCGACGCCGTTTCCTTGCGGCGGGACGGCGGAATGATGTCATCAAGTGTGTGCATAGGCGGAGTATACCACTTCCCGCTCCGCAATCTTCCGCACCTCCTGTGCATTAAAAAAGACCGCAGGGCGTGCCATGCGGTCTTCAATTTAAAGAGCTTTGTATATCACTTCGTTCTTGCTGGAACGATTTTGAGCCATCGAACTGAAACAATTTCATAATCAATACCGCTGACTACCGCTCCGACTATTGCTCCAAGAATGGCGCTTCCGAAGAAGAAACCGATTCCGGCTCCAAGAGTTGCATCAATGAAGCAGAGTGTTCGGCGTTCGGAGTGGACAAAACGGAATGTTCGAACAACAAATTGAGGAACTTCCCGACCAAGAAGCCAAATTGCTCGCGCCAGAATAGCAATAATGAAGAATGGAAGAACAATTGGATTGCCGAATCTGAAGAGATCCCATCCGAATTCTGTTTCTCTTAATCTCGTATCCTTATCTCCGTGCACATCGAGAAAAGCTATTGGAAGTACCGCGCAAGTAACAGCGGCCATGGTTGAAAATATCAATGCAGTACCTACAATTACTTCTGCGAATCCTCGTATTTGTTCATTTAAAATAAAATACAATATAAGAGCCGATAAACCGAAAGATACAGTACAAGTTAGACATCCAATTGCCATTATTCCTTTCGCTTTCCAATAAGGCTTGTTCGGTTCCCATGCTTTTATCTCAGTTTCTATCACACGATATGCGCGAGAGATATTACGAACGCTCACGCGATACGACTTGGCGATTCCGTTGCACAATTGTTTGAAGTCCACTGCACAGTAGGCGACGAGGCCGCCGAAGAGCGCGCCAAAGGGCCAGAGATACAATCCGAGTGCAAAGCGCGACTGGATTTCAAGAGCGCTCAAGGCGCCGATAAATGCGCCAAGGGCGCACGCCAACATAACAGACCATGTTTCTTTTCTCATCTGATTCCTCCTTGCGATTTCAGTTATGGCTCAATGACAAAGAACCAGTTCGTTCTGGAGAGGACTTTATCCTACACGAATACCGTCTGTCAATGTCTTCTATTCTTCCGGAGCGCGACGCGAATAATACAGCGCCATAAGGATTAGCTGTAAGTCTGGAGGAGTTGTTGTGGTCTGCCGTATCGAATTGACAATATGGCTCGCAAGAACCGGCACTATCTTGGGAGGATTATCAGAGAGCCAGAGCGATTCAAAGTTCGCTTCCTGCAGTAATTTCTGCAGGGCTGGTATTTTTGATTCGCGCGCGAGCAGAAATATGGTTCGCGGTAATGGATACTGCTTCGCGAGTTCGGAGAATTTTTTCTTCACTACTTTTATCCACGACAAATCATCTTCAGAGGGCGATTCCTCAGCGAGCGCGACAAAAAGGCCTTTTCGTATGAGAGCGATCGAGATAATTGGCCCGGTAGCATCGAGGATAAGCGCTTCGCGCTCGTGCGGGAACGCATTGCGCATTGCTTGGTAGCGCAATGAATTGCCAGCGATGGGCAGAATATTTTTAGTGTGATACAGGCCACTAAGAGTAGAGACGACAGTATCAGAAATATTCTTATCAATAAGCGTTGTCATAATGATCAGAGACGCGCGGCGAACTTTCTTCCCGTAAGGGGAATGTGTTTCGTATCCGTTCAAAATAGTCCCGATAATGCTCTCGTCGGCGAGAAATTTTTTCGGCGGGACAACACTCGTTTTCTCCAGTGCCGTAGCGACAATGCTTTTCGTAAATACAAACGGAGTTTCCCGTTCAAAATTTTCTGTGCGCACTTTGGTTTCCTGCCAAGGCGTATCTACCGAAACGAGGATATTCTCGGCATTTCCGCTTCCTGTCGCACGCATAAGGATCGGCGCGCCATCGTGAATAAGCTCGTTGCCGAGCGACAAGAGCACGCGCAACATTGCCTGCTCATGCGGCTCGTCTTCCCTATTCCGTATCTGAATGCGCCGCGTATAGAGGATAGTAGGCAATTCGCCTTCTGTATATCGCATATAAGCGCCGGCGACTGAATCGGCCGCAATATCGACAAGCACGACTGACTCGGAACATTTTTTATTATGAAAAAGGTTCTTAAAGAAACTCATCAATTTATTCTAACACTGCTTTGATGCGGCGGATGCCGGCTGAGGATGCTTCTTCTTTTAGAATTTTGAATGTTCCGATAAGTTCGCTTGTGTTTGATATGTGCGGTCCGCCGCAAAATTCTATGGAGAAAGCATTTTCTTTCGGACCGATGTAGTACACAGAAACCATATCCGGATATTTCGTTCCGAATTCGTGTTCAGCGCCCAGCCGCTCAGCTTCTTCTTTCGGCATCACCACTTGTTCTACCGGCAATGCTTTTTTAATTTGTTCGTTGACGATTTCTTCCACTTTTTTGATTTGCTCAGCTGTCATTTTCTGTTCATACGAAAAATCGATACGGAGGCGTTCGTTCGTAATGTTGCTTCCCCGCTGATGTACTTCGCTCCCCAGCACTTCTTGAAGCGCCTTCAGGAGAAGATGGTGCGCGGTGTGATATCGCACTGTTTGTTCAGCGCTGTCGGCAAGTCCGCCAGCGAATTTTTGCGCAGCGCCCGCGCGCGAGAGCGCCTGATGCTCCGCCATTTGTTTCTGTACGGCAACAAGATCAATGGACAGTCCGCGTTCCTGTGCAATTTCTGCTGTAAGTTCTATCGGGAATCCATAGGTGGTGAAGAGCATAAATGCGTCAATAGCTTCTCCCATTTTTTCAAATTCTCTCAAGCCTTTGACAAGCGTTTTTCTAAATTGCGTTTCTTCTTTTTCGAGCTCTTCGCGAATGAGAACCGTCTGTTCTTTAATAAACGGATACGCCTCCGCATACGAAGCACCGAAACCTTCAGCAACTTCTGCAAGCACCGCATCTCTAATGCCGAGTTTGTCAGCTTCACGAATGGCACGGCGAATGAGCCGTCGAAGTATGTACCCTTGTTCGGTATTTGACGGACGAATGCCGGAAGCGATAAAGAATGATGCCGCACGAATATGATCAAGGATAATGCGGAATGAACGAGTCGCTTCTGCGTCGCCGTATTTTTTGCCAGAATGTTTTTCTATCACTGCACGAGCCGCATCGAACACATCAATTAAAAAGATGTCCGGATTCCCGAGCGTCGTCGCTGTCAACCGTTCTAGCCCGCCGCCAAAATCTACATTCTTTTTAGGCAATTCGCTGAATGTGCCGTCGGCATTTTTTATGAATTGCATGAAAACCGAGTTCCCTATTTCAATAAAACGGCCACAGTCGCAATTCGGGTGGCATTCTTTCCCGAATTTTTCGTCGTGCGGAGTTCCGAAATCATAAAAGACTTCTGAATCAGGCCCGCCTATTTCTCCCGCAGGCATGTGAGACGGAACGCCGGAACGGCTCCACCAATTCTTTTTTGCGCCATACGAGAAAATTCGCTCTTCAGGAATGCTTATTTTCTTCCAGATTTCTACAGATTCTGTATCTGCTTTCATTCCGCTTTCTTCATCGCCGGAAAAAGTCGTGACATACAGTTTTTCCGAATCAAGCCCGAGCCCCTCATCTTTTGAAGTGAGGAATTCAAAAAACCACGCGAGCTGCTCTTGTTTGAAATAATCGCCAAGCGACCAGTTGCCGAGCATTTCAAAGAAAGTCGTATGCCGATTGTCGCCGATTTCTTCTATATCTTCAGCGCGAAAAGACATTTGCGAATCAGAAATACGAGTGCCTTTTGGATGCGGTTGTCCGAGCAGATAGGGTACGAGAGGCTGCATCCCGCTACTGGTAAAAAGCGTGGTCGGGTCGTTTTCGGGCACGATAGGCGCCGACGGAATAATCGCGTGCCCGCGCTTCGCGAAGAATGCAAGATAGCGTTCTCGTACTTCAGAAACGGTCATATGAAGACAAAGATAGCACAAATTTAAGCGCCTATGGACTTGATGAATGCTTTATTATTTGGCTCACGACCTAAGAATCCGCGCACCAGATCCATTTCCTTCATACTGGAACCTTTCTCTAAGATCCATTGGCGGTAATCCCGGCCGGTCTTCGGATTTACTATGCCTTCTTTTTCAAATCGAGTAAACATATCATCGGCATACACTTTAGACCAAAGGTAACTGTAGTATCCTGCGTCGTAGCCGTGCGCTATATGTCCGAATCCAGCAATCCAAAGTTGGCGTTTTGGCGGTTCGATTCCCATCAATTTCTTGTCGAGTTCCGCATATAATGCGACGGGGTCTTCCACGCTTTTCGTGTGAAGGATAAGGTCAAGTTTAGTGAGCACCAATTGGCTGCGTACACCCCATGCTTCGCCAAAAAGGCGTGCGTCAATAATTCGTTTAATGAGATTATTCGGCATTGAACGGCCGGTTTTATAGTGTTTGGAGAGATTGGTAAGCATTTTGGCATTCCATACCCAGTTTTCAAACATTTGCGATGGCGCCTCTACAAAATCCATTGCCACATTAAATCCTGCTTGCGCCTTATAACGCGCTGTGGTGAGCGTGAAGTGCATAATGTGTCCAAACTCATGAAAAAAAGTATCTACTTCACCATGACTCATAAGCGATGGATTCGTAGGACTCGGCTTCGGGAAATTGGCTATCATTGCGGCAATCGGAGCTTGATACCTTTCACCATTTTGTCGGCCATAGGTGAGTTCAAATGCACACGCATGACCATATTTCCCTTCGCGCGGATAGAGATCAAAAATAAATGAAGCTAGATATTCATCTGACGACGCATTGTATATGTCATACAGCTGAACATCTGGATGCCAAAATTTTACATCAAAGCGCCGTTTGAAAATAACGCCAAGCAATTTTTGGTATGCATCCAGCGTCGCTTGCTTCACATGCTCAAACGGGAAATATTCTTTTACCACATCAGAATCAATATCAAATTTCTCTTTGCGGATTTGTTTAAAAAGGTATGCGATATCATGCGCGCCGAGAATAGCTTTTGAATTTCCTGTTCGGCGACATTTGTCGGCTGTAAGCATTGCGAGATCGTGCACAGCTCGCTTCTTTGTACGCCGTTCGAGATCGTTAACAAGACGCCATACATTTTTAGCCGATTTAGCCATTCGCAGTTCGGTTTGAAAATCCACATGAGTTCGATATCCTAAAAGATGTGCATTTTCAGTTCGAAGACGAAACATTTTTTTAAGAATTGCGACATTCTTTGAACCGCCCTTGCGGACAAATTTTTCAAAAAGTTCTTGTCGTCGTTCTTCGTCATGTGCACCTGCCATAAAGGGGAAAATATCCGGATACGCGAGTGTCACCTTATATTTTTCCCCAACTTTCGCCAGATTGTCCCGATAGCTCTGAGGCAATCCGTCCAATTCTGCTTCAGTAACAAGAATGTAATCAGTATATTCATTTAAATTACGGTCGAAAGCGAGCCCTAGTTTACCGAGCGTTTTGATGTTCTCCTTCAGCTTCGCAAATTTTATTTTCGGTAGATCGAAACCCATTCGGGCATACCCTTTCATACTATCCTCGAAAAGAAGTTTTTCAGGACCATGAAGTCTCTCCCCTTTCTTTGCATATTCTTTAAGCGCTGCATACATCCGCGGATCAAATTCGATTTCAACAAGTTTTTTCTGTAGCGATTCAAGCACTTTTCCGGCCGCAACACGCACTTTCGGGTCAGTGCTCACTTCTTTTAGAATTCCAATTCGATTTGTCTCGTCCGACATCTGGTCGTCAGATGTCTCAAGCGCATACACCGTATTTTCAAATGTGCGCTCGGAAGCTGGAATTGCCCGTATCTTTGCATAGAGTTCTTTTTTACGACGGATGTTATCGGCAGCGACGCGCTCGAAATCAGTCGCATTCCACTTCACCCATTTAAAATCAATTTTTGTGTATCGTTTGCGTTCCATAGTTCGTGGAAGAATACCATTTTGAAATAAAACGCGCCCGCTGGAGAATTACTTCAGGCGGGCGCGACATTTAATGAACATGATTTGCAATAAACTCCTTCACTGCCTCCGGATCGGCCTCGATAACTATCTTATGCTCGGGAAGATCTTCAAGTCCTTTATACCTTTCCGGAATTGGAGGCCTGAAGCCGAGTATACTGAATATGGTATCGGCAAATTTCGCTGGTTGAGCTGTTTCGGCGATTATCAACGGGACAAAATGCGAATCGCGCTGTTCCATACCAACCTTCATTCCCACGGCTGTGTGCGGGTCAACGACAACACCCCATTTACGATATACCCCGCAAATTGTTGTAATGACATCCGAATCAGTCGCACTTCCAGAACAAATACCATATGGCTTACCTGGTTTCGTACTGCTTGCGGTGAATTGATTCTGCTCCTTCAGCTGTTCCCATAACAAACAAAGCTGTTTTGGGTCTCGACCAACGACATCGAACATAAATCGTTCGAAGTTCGATGCTGCAGTAATGTCCATCGATGGACTTAAGGTAAATTTTACTTCTTCTCTTTTGCGCATACGATAGACACCTTTTTTGAAGAATTGATCGAGTACATCGTTTTCGTTTGTAGCAACAATAATTTCGTGAATGGGAATACCCATCTGTTTCGCTGTGTACGCTGACAGCGCGTTTCCGAAATTGCCTGATGGTACAACAAACGATACTTCATCGATGGAGCGTTTTGTGGCTTGCAAATACGCATACGCGTAGTAAACCACTTGTGCTGCGATTCGTGCCCAGTTGATCGAGTTAACTGCGCCGATTTTATACCGTTTCTTGAACACTGCATCGGCATTTACCGCCTTTACTACTGCCTGACAGTCATCGAAGGTGCCATTAACGACCAGATTGTAGATATTAGGGTCATCCAATGTGTAAATTAACAGTTTTTGAAATCGGCTCATACAACCAAGTTGCGGCGTCAGCATAAAGATCCGAATAGAGCTTTTGCCTCGGAACGCATATTCAGCTGCAGAAACTGTATCTCCAGAAGATGCGCCAAGAATATTGAGTTCTTCGCCATTTTCTTTCAGAACAAACTCCATCAGATTGCCCAACAACTGCATAGCAACATCCTTGAACGCAAGCGTCGGACCATTCGATAACTGCAGAAGTGCAAAATCGTGTTCCAGCCACTTCAAAGGGGTGATACCCGCACCGAATATTTCAGGCGTATATGTCTCCGCAATAATGCGATTCGAGTCGGCGTGGGGAATATCGCAAATGAACTTTGGAAGTATCATTTGGGCCACTTTGACATAGTCCGCATTCGCGCCACGCAAACCCTCAAGGTCTTCTTGGCTGATTTTCGGATATCTCATCAGCGTATAGAGACCGCCGTCAGGAGCAAGACCTTCAAGCAAAATTTCCTTGAAACTCTTTGTTACTGCTCCAAAACCGTGATTTGAGACATCCCGAGTTGATATGTAATGCACAATGTACCTCCTTTTTTTAAAAGATCAATTTTTGTATCTGGGCAGATACTATCCCACCTACAGTCTTTCTACAACTAGAGCCAACGAATGGGAATTTCGTTGTGTGCGATAAGATAATCGTTCGCTTTACTGAAGTGCTTACAGCCGAAAAAGCCTGAATATGCAGAAAATGGCGAAGGATGAGGAGCTTCTAATACCAAATGCTTGCTTCTATCAATATGAGCGCCTTTCGCTTTCGCATAATTACCCCAAAGCATAAAAACGAGATGCTCTCGCTCATCAGAAAGTGCGCGAATAGCCGCATCAGTAAACAATTCCCATCCGCGTCCTTGGTGCGAGCCAGCCATATGCGCCCGCACTGTTAGCGTTGCATTCAATAAGAGGACGCCCTGCTCTGCCCAGCGCGTCAGATCGCCATCGCGATGAATGAGCGGTTTTCCTATATCGCTTTCAATTTCTTTAAAAATATTCTGAAGCGATGGCGGTACCGATTCTTTTTCGTCAACGGCAAATGCGAGGCCGTTTGCTTGCCGCTGTCCATGATACGGATCCTGCCCGAGGATTACCACTTTTACTTTCCCAAACGGACAGAGATCAAACGCACGGAAAATATATTTCGGCGGCGGATACACGATTTCGTCTTTGTATTCTTTCTTCACGAACTCCGTAAGTTCAGCGAAATACGGCTTTTCAAATTCCTCTTTCAATTTTTCTTTCCAAGAAGCGTCAATCTTTACTTCCATAGCCGTCGTTATTCTTTATGGGTATGATGCAGGGCAAGAAGTTTTTTACCGGCATTTTCGCGATAAGTACAATAATCGCACGGACCGCCGCCAAAGGCTGTTCCGATAGGCGGTATTTCTTCGTTCATCAGCATTTCTTTCAGGTCATATACTGCAGGCTCAACCCACGCATCACTGCCGGTATACGGAATAAGTTCCGCATCAAATTCAAGCTTTCCATCAAAGGCGTCCGCATCGGATTTCCCATTCACATACACGAAGTAGCCGACCGGCGAAACAGAAAAGCCGTTCTGACGAAACAGCCATTGATAAATTTCCATTTGCCGTTTATAGGAATCATAGAGGTCTTCTTCGCTGCTCGGACCTTCTTTCTTACTTGTTGCTTTATAGTCAACAATAATGAATTCTCCCGCCGGATTGACCCATACATCATCAATACCGCCACGCACGAGAATATTTGTCGGTGTGTGCAAATACGCGATGCCCCGGCGAAGTGCGTCTCGCCATTCTTCCATTCTTTCATCTGCAAGAGGAACCGCATCAAGACTGTAGCGCTCCAGGAGCGGATGCTGGGAAGCGCGCGCACGATGAATATCAAACTCGCGTTTTAAAAGCTCGTCCACCGCATTGTTGAGCGTAAACGCCGGCATAGACGGCCGCTTCACTCCAAGACGCATATCAAGGTAGGCGCAACGCGGACATTCAGTAAAAAGATCTATCTTGGAACGGCTTACTTTAAACGGCTCCGAAGAAGATGGGTTAAATATTCCGTGCGTTTTTGCCTTGAAATTGTCCGCTGCCATCAGACAACAGTAGCATGTATTGTGTCGGGAAGCGCTAGTAGGCCGTCTATCTCTGCGAGAATTTGTCCGACTCGGCTAGGTGAAAAATGAAATTGGTCGAGTACTCTGCGATCGCGCGCGATTTCATCAACCGCAATGACTCCTTGTTCGATAAGAAAGCGCTTTTCTGAGCGCGAAAGCCCGATAAGAGTGGTGATTGGATATACTCGCGCACGGCTCATACGCACAAAAAGGCTGTCTTCGACCGGATATCCCCACCCGAGGAGTTCCACTCCTGCACATTCGGCATACGCGATGGCTTCGGAGGTGAATTTTGTATTCGTCACCAAAAGACCGCGGTCAATCTGATGTGCACTCGTTCCTGCATCACGAGAAAAAATGTCATCAAAACGGCTCTTCACATATAGCGCAACCTTAAGATCGGTTTTGTAGCCCGGGTCATTGTGATACTTCAATTCGGCAGCGAGGAAGACGCCTTCTTTCGGATGTGATGCGTATAAATCTACTTCATGAGAGACGCATTTCCCTTGTAATATTTTCCGTGTTTCCACTTCCCATCCTTCAACACGAAAGAGATGAGAAACAAAATCTTCAAACGGGTGACCGGTAGGGCCAAGCTCCTGCAACGCACGGCGGAGGGCATACCGAGCAGCGATAGGGCGTCCCTCTTTGCGCAGGAGCGAAAAAGCGCGCGTGTAGATTTCTTTTGAAGAAGCGCCCGGCACGACAGTATTCGCAATCGTTTCGGCTATATGTTGAGCAGCATGTTCTCCAGCGCCGGATCTCTCGAGCGAAGTAACAAGACGCACGGGATCAAAAATTTCTTTAGAACCATCGGCCTTAATGATGGTTGGCAACGAAGTCATGACGCAGTTGTTGTTGCCAGCAAACCGTTTACTGTTGCGGAAAGAGGAAGATTTGCCGGTGCAGATAGTGTTGTAGAGAAATTCACTCGCGCAGGCAGTTGAAGACAAATACCAGTATCTTCAGACAAAGAGAGCGCCACGCGAATGTTCTCCGAACCCGATTCGTCGCTTATGAGCGAAGCTTCGGCAGTCACCTCGGTGCATATATTCGGCACCGCTATTGAACCGCTGATTGTATGAACGCCCTTTTTGAAGGTATCGCGTAATGAAACGGTAGGCACGCTTGTTTCTACTATTTGCTGGGATAATTCGGTGTTTGCGACATCGCGCGTATGCGGTACTGATAATACAAAACCAATGACAACAACAATGGCAATAATGACCGCTGCGGTTAAAAGACGAGTATGATTCATTGCGTAATAATACCACCACCGACAAGCTCGTCATCTTTATAAAAGACGACAGATTGGCCAGACGCAGGAATTTCTGGTAACGGCTGTGTGCTGACGAAACGATTTTCTTCAATATGTCCTGTTATTCGAGGGCCTCGATAACGGTATTGCGCCTCGGTCACATTCGTTGATTCGCTGAACCAATTTGCATCGGTAAAGAAAATTTCTTGTTTCTTTTGTGCGGGAAGACGCGTCTTCGAGACACTAATTTCTTTTTTCTCAACATCCTTTCCGACGACGAACCATGGGCCCTCCGGAAGTTGAGCTTTCTGTCCGAGAGTATAGAGAAGCGCTGGATTATCGCTTCCCAGCTCTCGTGTGAGAAATTCTTTAATTGAAACGCTGCCGAGGAAACAAACTCCCTGACTGTCTCTCTTTTCGGCAACTGGCAGATTGAATTTCTTTGCAATCGAACGCACTTCGCTTTTTTCCATTTTTCCTACTGGGAAAATCGTTGCCTCTAAAATAGCTTTTGGCACTGCCCAGAGGAAGTAACTTTGATCTTTTTCTCCGCTACGATAATGCCCCATTGCGATAGCATCAGCGCCGGCAGACAAAGCAAAACGGTAAAACGCTCCGAACTTCACTTCACGATTGCACATGACATCCGGATTCGGCGTTCGTCCGGCGAGATATTCAGCAAGCAGATATTCTACGACGCTTTTTTTGTATTCAGCGCTCGCATCAAACGAAAGAAACGGGATATGAAGCCGCGCTGCGACTCTCATCGCATCTCGCCGTTCAGCTGCCCAAGTGCAGGACATATTGGGCGGATACCAGCCCTTGATAAATACGCCGGTTACCTCGGCACCCGCTCGCTTCAGAAGCGCCGCTGACACTGCCGAATCAACTCCGCCAGAAAGCCCAACAAATATCTTTTTTCCGCGTACTGCTATCATCGCATTCTAATTCAGATGCTTCCGTCTGTTAGATTGGTGTTCGGCATATGTCGTCGCATAGTACATCACGCCGTCACTTCCAGTAAGGTAGTAGAGATAATCTGTCTTTGTAGGATTCAGAACAGCTTCAATGCTTTCAATACCCGGATTGCATATTGGCCCTGGAGGAAGTCCTTTATGAATATAGGTGTTGTAGGGAGAATCGACTTTCAAATCGGAAAGAGAGGGCGAGTAGGTATCGCGGTTATAGATATACCCAAAAACCGCATCCACTTGAAGCGGCATTTTTTGTTCGAGGCGATTCCATAAGACTCCAGCCACGAGACGCCTGTTCGGGACTGTACGCGCTTCTTTTTCAACTAGCGATGCCATAGTAACAATGTCAGAAAGCGAATGTTCAGACGCTTGTATGTCTGTTGAAAGCGATGCAATCTTTGTGTTGAAATTCTCGCGCATTGTGTTGACTATTGATTCGGCATCCGCTTTTGTTGAAAAAAAGTAAGTGTCTGGGAAAAGATACCCTTCATACGGCTTCCCTGCGTTCAAAAAGTCATCCGCAACTATCGTAGAAAATGTCTCCTGAACTTGCTCTGCAGCTTCGCGTACGGTTATTCCCTCAACGAAGGTAATGCGCGAAAGCGGAAGGCCGAATTCGCCGACAACAATTCTATACGCAATGCGGAATAAATTTTGCGGGGTTTGGAAGCGATAGGCGCCTGCTTGAATGCTGTCGCCCTTCCCGCTCATGCGCAACACAAGCTCCAAAAGTGTTGGGGATGCGATCACATGCGCATCAGCAAGCTCTTTCGCAACGAGAGTTGCAGATGTTCCTTGAGGAATGATGACGATGCTTTCAGAAGGAAAATTTGCGGGCGGCGATAAAAAAAAGCGATAACCGCTAACAATAATTAACGCAAACGCAAACGATACTACCCACGGAAGATTCCGTTTGAAAAGTTCCATATCAGGTTGGCAGATTAATTGGTGCTTCGCCTGTCGCCGACTGGACTCGTCCGAGTCCTGGCGCTTCAACCGCGCGCGAAGGAATATGAAAGACAGTCGCGAGCTCTTCGGTGCTCATCACCATTGCATCGTCTGCGGATAGACCAAACGAAAACGGGTCATAAAAGAATTGCCGGCGGCGATACGCTTCAACAAGAGCCGTGCGAACTTTATCTTTAAATTTGTCAACGCCGATTTCCCACGGATAATCGTCAAACCGCATCATCCACTTTGTCGGTTTTAGACCATTCCATTCTTCTGAAGTGAAATGTTTGAAGAGGCCTATCAAACTAAAAATGGAACTTAATTTAAAACTACCCTCTTTTACTACATACACAGCGCGGGCGCCGACATCAAAAGCTTGCTTTGACACATTTCGCTCAATAGCAGCAATTTTTTCCGATTGACCTTTTGTTGGATTGGGGAAACCAGGAATTTCTTTGCCTGTCACTGGATCTTTATACGGTTCGCGCGTCGCCTTTCGGATTTCATCTACGAGCTCTTTCGCCTGGTCTTTCCAGGTATACGGCTTGCCTTTATCGTTCATTTTATGATACTTCTCGCCCTTATGAACTCGAATAATGAACTGCAGCCAGAGATATTCGTTTTTTCCGATTGAACCCATTGTCTCAATGAGGTTTGAGAGCGGATCTACCTGTTCCGGCTCTTTCTGCACCTTGTCCAGCCCATATTCAACATATGTCTTGATAGGAAGAGGATCTTTCTCTGTGTGTTTATAATCACAACCCCACACCCCCCATTCGCCCGGCTTCGCAGGAATAAACCGAGTGTAATCATCTGTCTCAACTATCTGTACGCCAGGATATTGAGCATACATTTGTGCTTCGATGATGCGACGATAGAGTGTTCGTGTCCATATATAAAAATGCACCTGACCTTCCAGAGATGCTATTTCAAGAGACCACCACGGGCGTACTGAACCTCCGAAAAATACTTTATACCAGCTGGATTCACCAGGAGAGAGATGCATACCAGAAAAGAATGCCTCCATTGCGAGCGGTGTTCTCGTGAGAGTGCGTGGTAATTTTATTTCCAGCAAAATAATTTCCTGTTTAGCAATAAACTCAGAGCGTTTGAGAATAATCCAGAGAGTCAAGGCTCCTCCAACAAGCAAAAATGGCAGCCATACGGGTGCCAAGAAAAGAGCGAGGGAAAGCGCATAGGAAACCACTCCCGGCATAAACACGAGCGATATAAGAAGAATCGAACAACCAAGAATCAAAATCGGCCACGGAGAAAATCGATATCCAGATTTATCTGTAATCTTTTCCACCGTTTCAGAAAGATTTTTCAGAAATGGAAGCATTGATAGAAGTATACCAATAAAAATCGGCAGTGCCGTGTGGCACTGCCGATTTTTATGTGTATTGCTTACACAGCTGAATAACGGCCGTCTTTCAATCGCTTGAAGAAACGCGGATCATTCAAGTTCACGAGAATGGTATTGTCTTTCACAAACCGCGCGCGCTTCACTTGTTTAATAATCTCATCTTTTTTCATCGGACCTTCTTTCTCCAGTGTCTCGCGAATAACATCGCGCACGACGCCTGGCGTGTAACCCCATTCAGAGAGTGCATAGAGACCGCGGCCAACGAGCACAAAACGAGGATCCTTAATGAGTTCATTATGCGTGGTCGCAATATGAGCTTTCTTTGAAAAGAGCGAACCAATCGCTTTAGAGACCGCAGAGAAATGCATCGGGGAACCATTTCGTTTGATGGCGAGATACGCATAATCGCGAATGCCTTTGATGCGGATAGCCGGTGCAGTCACTCGGCCCCATTCAGCGAGCGGATTGCTGCCAATATGTTTAGAAAGTGAAATCCAGCGCTTCAGAACTTCTTCATTTTTGTAGGCATCATTTACCCCCTTCAATTCATCAAGAAAACGATCCAGAATCTCGCCTTCAGAAAACACTTCATCATCAGGAAGCGCACTGTAGAGCCGAGTGAGCGCTTCGTGAATGCTCTTCGCAGTCGTATGGTCGATATGCCAACGCGCTAGGAAATCGTTTGTTTCGCGCTCGCGGAAAAATGCTGAATCAACCATAAGGAAAAAACGAAACCGATTTCGAGTCTTTTCATCCTTTCCGAGCGAAGAAAGAAGCGTTTCTTCCGACACAATAGCGCCAATTGAGTTAATGTAGCGCGCCAATTCTTCAAATGCCGACTTCGCCTCTTTAAAAGCCTTATTTCCGCGAACGGCATCAAGTCCGGCGGCTTCGATTTGACGAACGCGTTCGCGAGTAATGCCAGAAAGGTCGCCAATCGCTTCGAGAGTTTCGCGCTTTGAATTCGTTCCAAGACCGAAACGACGGACAAGAACTTCGCGAGCGCGAGGCGGTGCCGCATCAAGCAATCGCTTCACAAGCGCCCCGCTATCAAAGGAAAACGAAGCAGGGACAGCAACTTCTGCCTTTCCGCCTTTCTTTGTTTTTATTCCGTTCTTCATGTGGTGTAATTTATAGCAAATGCTTTATAAAGAGTCAATAGTCTGGATTATACCACAAGGTTTATGATTTTGCCGGGTACGAAGACGACTCGCGAAGGCTCTTTCCCGGCAAGCGCAGTGATAATAACCGGAAGTTTTAATGCTTCAGATAATGCTTCGGCTTCGCTCGCCCCGCTTAGCAATATAATACTGCCCCGTTTGCGTCCAGAGACTTGCACGACAACTTCATTCTCGCTCGCTACAGCGACAGAAGCTATCGGCCATGGCTGTTGGTGCACGCTCCCTTCTCCGCCAAGTTTTTCCCAAAGATGCTCGGAAAGATGCGGTGCAAACGGCGCGAGTATAATGACAAGATTTGAAATTTCAGTCTGAGAAAGGTGCTCTTTGGTTTCGAGCTCATTGACGAGAATCATCAGAGCCGCGATGCTTGTGTTGAATTTAAATCGATCGCCGTCTTCAGCAACTTTATTGCTCGCGCGAGCGAGCGCTTGTTGAATTTCACTTGGAAGCGAAGCTTCCAAGTCAGATTTGGAAGCTTCGCTTCCAAATCTTTCGGTTAACCGTACGATGCGATCGAGGAACTTACGCATCGCAGAAACGCCATCAAGATTCCAAGGATAATTTCCCGGCTCGTTGTACGGGCCGACAAATGCGAGATACATCCGTACAGCATCTGAACCGTATTTCTGCACGAACTCATCAGGATTCAAGACATTTCCTTTTGACTTGCTCATCTTCTGTCCGTCCGGGCCCATAATGAGCCCGCGATTGAAGCGTTCGGTAAATGGTTCATCGTTCGGTACGAGCGCGAGATCATAGAGCGCTTTTATAAAGAAACGAGCGTAGAGGAGGTGCATAGTCGTGTGTTCGCTTCCGCCCGAATAGCGATTTACTGGCAGCCATTTCTTCATCAGATCAGCATCGGAAAAATTGTGCGCGTTCTGCGAATCAAGATAACGAAGGAAATACCAGGAAGAATCCACGAAGGTATCGAGCGTATCGTATTCCGGCGTCCATCCTTCGCCGAAAATCTGTATGACGCGTTCTCTCAGTTCATTTGATGAAGCAAGCGGAGCTTTGCCGGTCGGCTTGAAATCCACATCAGTCGGCAGAAGCCACGGCAAGTGTTCGGTAGGAATTGCATGCGGTTTTCCTTCCGGGTCATAGACAATCGGCATCGGACAGCCCCAATAGCGTTGGCGAGAAACGAGCCAATCGCGAATGCGATACTGCGTTGTTTTTTGTCCCCCCACAGATTCGACAATGTCCCATTTCGCCTCTTCGCTGTTACGGCCGGAAAATTCACCGGAATGAACGAGAACGCCTTCATCGGTATAGGCGATATCGCCTTCATGTGCGAGCCGTGCGAGCCAGACATCCATTTCAGCGTGCGTCATATGCATCGTCGTGATGTCTTTTGAATCTTCCCAGTATGCTTCGTGTTCTGCTTCTTCTTCAGGCGCAATCGGCACGCGTTCATCGCCACCTAAATCAAACGAGACAAGCGTCGTATATGAAACCCTATTTTGGTCTTTGTGCGCTGCGAAATATTCAGCCCGCACTTCTCCGCCGAGGACGCGAGGATTTATTAGATTTTTATATCCAGTTTCTTCTTCCACTTCGCGTCGCGCCGCGACAATAACATCTTCGCCTTCTTCAATTCCGCCCATAGGAAAAGTAATCCACGGATGTTTCTTCCAACGCAAACATAAAATCTTGCCGTTCTTCGGGTCGCGGACATAAGCCTGAACATTTCGTCGTTCGACGCTCTCCTTACCTTCTACAGGCGGATTTCGTTTATCAATGCGTTCTGGTATCACCACTTCTTTGATAGGCAAATTGAATTTCTTCGCAAACTCAAAATCGCGCTCGTCGTGTGCAGGAACAGCCATCACGGCGCCAGTGCCATATGAGTTGAGGACATAATCTGCGACGAACACCGGAATTTCTTCTTTGGTCGCAGGATTGATCGCTGAAATACCTTCGAGTTTTACTCCGGTCTTTTCTTTGTTTTCACTTCGCTCCCGTTCTGTCTTTTTCTTCGTTGCGTTTATATAGTCTTCAATCTCTTTTATATTGCTTATTGCTGTACTAAACTCATCATTTTGAAGCAGAGAATGTTCAGGTGCGAGAACGATATAAGTCGCGCCGAAAACAGTGTCGGGTCGCGTGGTGAACACTTTAATTTTTCCGCCGCTTCCGGTAAGCAGGAATTCAAGATAAGCGCCTTCCGATTTTCCTATCCACGCTCGTTGCGCCTCTTTTATCTCTTCGCGCCACGGGAGAGTGTCCAAACCGATAAGCAGCCGTTCTGCATAATCGGTAATTTTAAGAAACCATTGCGTAAGCCGTTTCTCTTCCACTTCGGTGCCACAGCGCTCGCAACAGCCATCAATAACTTGTTCATTTGCAAGCACCGTCTGGTCTTTCGGACACCACTTCACCGCTGCTTCGCGCCGTTCCGCAAGCCCTTGTTCAAAAAGCTTCGTAAAAAGCCATTGCGTCCATTGATAATAGGTCGGGTCGCAGGTAATCAGCTCCTTTGACCAATCAACTGATGTTCCCATGCTTCGAATCTGAGACTTCATTCGCTCAATATTCGCCATCGTCCACGCGGCTGGATCTGCGCCGTTTCTCATCGCCGCGTTCTCTGCCGGAAGGCCGAACGCATCAAAGCCAATAGGAAAGAGAACATTCTTCCCTCGCATACGCAGCATTCGCGCGTAGATGTCTGTTAATGCGTAGGCATACCAATGCCCGATATGAAGGTCGCCTGAAGGGTATGGGAATTCAAAGAGAAGGTAGTACGGCTCTTTTGTTTCGTCTTTCAGATCGGTCTCGTAGAGATGAAGACTCTCCCATTTTTCTTGGGCTTTTTTCTCAATTTCTTTGTGATCGTATGACATGGATATAATCAAGATTCAACCTTACTTGTCGAATGCTGAAGTTGGATTTTGTTGAATACTATTACTGTAACGGCGGATAGAAACTTGGGTCAATCGTGCGATCAAAACAGACCTTGCCACTGTCGTGTTGCCAATTTTCTTGTATCACTCCCTTATCCCCGCCTACTCCTATTGGCGAAATAGCATACGGCTGAACAGAATCCTGATTACCACGGCTCTTCGCGTTAAACACTGCACAAAGTTTGAATGAGAGTGCCCCGGTTGATTGATAGATATACGGCTCATTCGTCTGGACATCCACCGGTACAGGACCATACGAGAGAGAATTGTTCAAATCAGTGATTGTTACAGGAAGTTTCTGTTTTGCCTGCCAATAATACACAACTTGAGACTGTATATTTTGTAGATCGTTCACTTTTTGTGCATCAAACCGCGCGAGACGAGCTTGTGCTGGAGTGCCAACAATAAAGAAGCCAGCAACTATGATACCGACGGCGAGAATTGCAACCCCGATGCCTACGAGGCGCTTTCGCAGAGGGAATGCTTCCCAGTATCCTCGCAGGTCAGCGATGAAATGCATAAAGACGCCAGTCGCGATAAGGAAGATGACAAGTACTTTAAGCAGGAATGCTGTCGTCAGCTCTTCTCCGTTGAGGAAGGTGGTAAGGAGCGTAATGAGGTCTCCCGCTATCGCCACACCCGCAGCGAAGAGCGTCAGTATTAGAGCCCAGCGACGCACCCATATATCTTTTCGGGAAGAATCTCGAGAAATTTCCTTCCGTATAATCCACATAAGCAACATGTAGATAGGCAAGAGAACGATGATGGATGCCATCTGGTAGCTGATGCCACTTTGGTACGGATTTGCAGGATAATACGAAAGCGCGTTCGGGAATGTGTAATTTATGTAATTGAAAATGAGCAAGATGCTCGCGATAACTGTCCAATAAAATGCAACTATCGCACCCGCCCACAAGAAGAAATCTTTTGGTGTTGTTTTTGGTTTGTCCATTAGTGGATTATACCACTTATTTTAACCGTGGAGGAAGACCATCACATCGCCGTCCTTGACGATATATTCTTTCCCTTCTGTACGCACTTTCGCTGCCTCGCGTGCTGTAGCCCAACTGCCTGAAGCAAGCAAATCGTCAGTGGAGACGACTTCCGCTCGGATAAATTTATCTGCGAAGTCGTTGTGAATAGCGGCGCCCGCAGCGGGCGCCGCGCTCCCCTCAGGAATAGTCCAAGCGCGCGTCTCGTCTGTGCCGGTGGTAAAGAATGATATGAGACCGAGGATTTCGTACGCGCCGCGAATAAGCCCGGCGAGACCATCCTCCTGCGCGCCGAGCTCTTGACGAAAGTTTTCTCTATCCTCATCAGCGACATCATTAAGTTCCCGTTCAATCGCCGCATCTACCAGCACCGACTGCGAACCGAGCGAGCGAATAAGCTCATACGCCCGTTCTGCACGACCATCAGATATCTCGTCCAGATTGTGTCCCTGGCCGGGCAGGCCGCCATTTTTCTTATTGAGCGCATAGAGAATCGGCTTCATCGTGAGCAAATTTAAATACGCGATGCTTTTCTTCTCATCATTCGAGAGCCCTGCGTGAAGTGCGAGCTTACCCTCCGCGAAGTTCTGTTCCAGTTTCGCGAGTATCGCATCCTCTGCAGCGGCATTTTTATCGCCCGTTCTCATATCTTTCGCGAGCCGGTCGCGCCGCTTCCGCACCTGTTCGGCATCAGCAAGAATGAGTTCGAGATTGATAATTTCTATATCCTTGCGCGGTTCGACAGTTTCTTCCACATGCAGGATATTCGGATCATCAAAAAATCGCACTACTTGGAGAATGGCGTCCGTCTCGCGAATATTCGCAAGAAATTGGTTTCCTAACCCTTCGCCTTCTGCCGCGCCCTTCACGAGTCCTGCGATGTCCACGAATTCTATCGCCGCAGGAATGGTCTTCGCCGATTTTGAAAGCTCGGTAAGCTTCTGAAGCCGTTCGTCCGGCACGCCGACTATCCCGACTGATGGGTCAATGGTGCAAAAGGGATAATTCTCCGCCGGCACCGAGGCTTTTGTGAGCGCATTAAATAATGTGGACTTCCCCACATTCGGCAACCCGACGATTCCTATCTTTAGCATTCATTGAAACTACAGCTTTATTGAATAAAAAGAAAGAGACGGTTATGTGAATGGCTATCCACAACATATCATTGTCGAGGAATTGACTGCCCGCAAAACGCTTGATTTCTCTTGCAGTGAAAAACCCGCCATTGCCTACTGCCACGCAAATTTAACCTGCGGGAACATATCCCCAATCAACGATTGACTTCTGCTGGCGAACTCTATATACTGTCCTTATTAGGGCTTCGGCCTCCGAGATGCCTCGCAGCAATGCGGGGCATCGATGTTTTTAAGTGAAGTCTTTAAACACATTTTTAATCTTCTCAAAGTTTTCTTCACTAATAACATCAATTTTGCGTACCAATCTTTTATTACTAATTACACGCGCCTGCGTGAGCTTCACATACACGGTCTTTTTGTAGGATTCCTTTGTCTCCGGATTTTGAGCATCAATTTCTATTGGGAAATGGAATCTATCAGTCTTGGCTCTACCCGTCGTCGGTAACACCAACATCGTTTCCTTATTGTATACGCGCATGATAATTATCGGGCGCTCAAAGTTTTCATTCTTTCCATCAATCTCTGCGCCAATGTTAACTCCCAAAAAACACCACCATACTTCCCTCGGGTAGCCGAACACTTGACGGTCGCTCGCGTCAGCAAGTTTCTTTGCGGAGTTCCATTCATCAAATGCCTTTGTGTAGCTGTTACTCATATTCCTTTCACGATTTCAACATCTTAGTCCGACTTTTTTCATCTTTCCATTTTACTGGAATCGGACAGAATTCCCAAGCCTCTTTATGGCTGGAATGTAAGGTGACTCCTCGCCGCGAGGTGTCACCTTACGGACTTATATATTTTGCAATCAGATTCTTCACATCTGAAGGGAAATCTGTTCCAACTTCTATAAATTCAAGTGGTAACCCAGCTGATTTGAATATCTCTTTTTTCTCATAGTCACTCTCTTTTCTATCTTCTCTTCCGTGTGAAGAACCGTTTAATTCAATCGCCAAAATTGGATGAAAAGAAGCGTTGCAGATCAGAAAATCTATATGTTTTGGCAGTATCTCATTTCTATGGATGTAATATCCTTTACCGTTTGTAGTCTCTATAATGTCGGCTATTCTCATTTTCGGAAATACAAAATAACCTTCTGGAAGTTGTTTCCGAAGTTCAAAGAAAAAAGCTTCTTCCCTCTTATCCATTACGCTCTCGCGCTTCTTAAAGACGGAAGATGATTTTAAGTTGAAGAATTTTCTAAACATATTTAATGCTTTTCATTCTACCATTATCTCCGCAAAGACTTTTTTCATGAAGATATTTTATCATTTCCTCTCCGTAAGGTGTCACCTTACGGGAACCTTACGAATTTATTTTTCACGAATAATATCTTCTATCTTTTCTATTATTTCCTCAGATTTCTTCTTAAGATTTTGATCAACCCCACTAATACCATACTTTCCCATGGCTATTACTTCCATTAAGGATTGATTATTTTGAAGCATCGCACCAAGGCCATTCAATTTTGCTGTTACTTTCAACGATTCTGCTTGTTTTGACAAAGCTATTTCTGATTTTTCTTGAGCTTTTGCAGTACGTCTCAATTCTGTCCGAGTTAACTCAAGCTCTTTTCTCTGCAAACTTAATTCTTCTCTCTGAAGCAAAATAGCACCAACTAACCCTAAAAAGGCGAGACCTGAAAAGAACGTGCTTATACCAGCAAAGAGATCCTGAAATTGATGTTCAATAAGTAGATCGGGATAAACATTAATAACGACACAAAAATATAATACAAATGTAACTAGAAATGTTAGTACCGCGATTATGATAATTTTTGTGTTCATATGAAAGTAAATTATTCTATCAACCCGTCAGATGTAATGACTTCTTGGACAATACCCTGCACACTATCCCCTTCTTCTGGCGTTATGGGCTGGTGACTTTTGTTCGTACTCTTAGGAATTAACAAGCGAATACCGTTTTCCCTAGGACCATATTCTTTAATAGTGACATTTTCACCTCCTAGAAGAGCAACCACACGATTCCCTGTATCTGCTTTTTCTTGCAGACGACAGAGCACGAGATCACCGTCATTTATGCCAGCAAGATTCATTGAGTCACCTTCTGCTCTGAGTATGAAGTATTTGAAGCCGGGTTTGATTTTCGTTTTTTCTACTAAAATATATCCTTCGGTATTTTTTTCACCGACTATTGGATTACCGCACGGTGCACACCCGACAAGCGGCACACGAACCATTTCCTTTGCGTATGGTGAAAGAATTCCGCTTAGAACCGGTTTGTCTGTAGACAATGAGTTTTCGATCCGGCTTTTGAAAAACTTTTCCGTTTCTTTATCTACAAAATATACATAACACCCTTTCATGCCTCGGGTCATGAGGGTCCGATATGTATTTTTTATAATCGCATCGGCTTTTTGAGCTGTTGCTTCTGGATTTTCTTTAGATTCTTTTTTGTACCCCTTTAGCGAAGCATCAGTCTTTGCACGCTTGTCGGGGATGGTAATTATTTCCCCATTTCGCACAACGAGATCCTCTCCGACAATAACCCCAACATAATCAACTTCGAGGCCTTGACATGTATGGATACATCCAACTTCATTCACTGAATTGGGAGATATAATCCAGACATTCCCGTCACTCGCAAGGTTCCACTTCATTCCGAAGTTATGTTCTGGGATAATAATGTCATTTAGTGTTTTATCATTTCTACTCACCCAATCCCAACAATACCCAGCGACCAGCCGCGCTTTGTTAGCAACTTCATTTTTTTTGAAAATAATGTCTCGCAACTCATTTGGCGAATTGACAATCTTGAAATCATAATCTATCCCCTCTAAAGTGGTGTTTGCTGTTTCTTCTATCCCAAGAACATTATCGAGCCATGACAAATATCCATCAGAACCATTGCAGCGAAATTGCGATTCGAGTTTAAGATTCTGAACTTTTGCACCAATTCTATCGGCCCATTTTTCGATTTCTTCCTTTTTCCCAATGTCATGCCAAGTTACTTTCTGGTCTTCATCTATAAAAAATATTGAACACTTTGCAGAATCAATGATCTCTTTGACCTGATTTTCTCCAAGATTTTTGAACATTCCTGATTTTTCATTGAGTCGGTGGGCCTCATCCACAATAAGGGCATCGAAACTATTCTCTTCTTCTCCAACAAAAGAACCCGACCCTGTGAAGAAATTTGATATTTGCGACTTCTTAAATGTACCTGCAAGTTTTGCCTCAAACACTCCTCGCGGAGCGGCATTCTTTGTTACATATTGCGTATTAAGCCCAAGCTTAGTAATTGCCACAAGAAGATTTATCGCCACGACCGACTTCCCTGTACCGGGGCCACCTTCCACAATTAACACATTCTTGTTTGTATCTGAGGATTTCTTCGTTAGAGAAAGCGCTGTTTCGTAGGCAATTTTTTGTTCATCGATCATTATGAATTCCTCATTGCCTTTAAGCATCGAGACAAGACTATCCGCAAGATTTTTTGATGGGCGAATTTGTCCATGGTCGATCCTATAGAGCGTATTCTTCTTTTCCCCGTGTTTAACAAATTTCGCAATAAAATCTTGTAGCTTTTCTTTATCGCCCTTACAGAACGCGGGAGCTTTTTCTAAATAATCCGCATAAAAAGGACTCAAGATAACATCTTCATCCACATGATTGTGCAGATACGCGCATGGTTCTAGGCCAATCTTCTCCTCATACACAGTAGCGTTAAATCCATAAAGGAGCGTCGAATACGACCATGCCTGATACGAGGGATGAAGTTCTTCACTTAGACCGTTTTTAAATCGAGTGGTAACAATAGCGTCCTTATCCGTCTTTTGAATATCGGTCCACTGTTTAAGTTCAATGATGATTACTTTCTCTTCGCCCTCATCGTCTTCACCAGTGATAACAAAATCTATACGGTTTTTGGTACGAGGTATTGCATATTCTATCGCAACACCAGAATCGTCTGGAATTTTGTCGGTCTGCATTACTTTATACATCGCGTCTCCCAAGGAGTTCTTCCAAGAATTGTATTCGCTACTCCCTACTTTAATATCAATATTAAGTTTTTCTCTCACCCGCTCTCTAATCATGTCTTCAATTCCATTTGAGGCATCATTTAGAAAACCTGTCTTCGTAGATTGGTAAACAATCATAGACTATAGTTTCGTATATTTTGTATGCTTCCCTTTTGCTTTTTCGATTGGATATTTTGCCTCATTTTTTTTCATCTTCTTATCCAACGAATCGAGCACGTCAATTTTTAAATCATGACTCATCAAAAGCACCCAGTAGAGAACATCGGCTAATTCCTCGCCAATTTCTTTTTTATTTGTCTTGATGTATTTCTCCATCTCATCCTTACTTTTCCACTGAAAATGCTCCATGACCTCTACAGCTTCTAGAACAAGAGACAGGGCACAATCTTTAGGATTATGAAATTGCTTCCAGTCGCGAGCATTCCGGAAGTCGATGATTCTTTTTGTCATTTCAGTCATTTCCTTCATACATTCGCCCCCTTATCCTACTCCAAATCGCCTTAAAAACCACCTCGTGGCTGAGTGTTATACTCGACCTATTTTTGAAAAGACTACGCAGGAAGTTCAACCACAAAGGTAGAACCTTTTCCTTCTCCTTCTGATTCGGCGCGGATGGTGCCACCGTGCGCTTCAATGATGTTCTTCGCGATGTAGAGACCATAGCCTGTGGAGTGAACATTCACTTTCTGGGAATCCTTGCCGTGCCCGCCTTCAGTAAAGAGCCGTTTCTTATCTTCTTCAGTAATTCCGATGCCGGTATCTTTTACCGCAAAAATGAATTTCTCTCCTGCCCCGAGTCCGGTCGAGGGGTCTTTTTTCAGAGAAACCGTCACCGTGCCTGAAGGTGTGTAATTAAGAGAGTTTTCAATGATATTTCGGAATACATTGTCGCCGATTTTGGCTTTATCGCCGGTAAAGATATACGGCGTGCCTACATCGCTTGTCGAGATTGATAATTCGAGGCCCTTTCCTTCTGCCATCGGCTTCGCCTTGTCCACCATCTCTTCAGCGAGCGCCTTGAGATCAAACGGTTCTTTGGTATACGACACAGTTCCTTTCTTCTGATTAGACGCCGTGAGAATATCAGTTACCGAATTCGCGCCATCGCGCGACTGTGCGAGCGCCTGAGTAACGAAAGGCTTCAACGCCTCTGGCAGAGCACCGAAATCGCCATCGGCAAGCGAAGCGAATGCGCCGGCATCTTTGGTCAAAAATCCTTTCACCTCGTGTCCGATGAAGTGAATAAGCGTTTCCTGCCGTTCATTCGTATCCTGCAACTCTTCGGCAAGCTTTTCAATCCGCTCCCTCTGCTCGATTTCTTTCTTCACACTTCGAATAAGGAAGACACCGCTGATCAAGAAGGCAATCAAGGTAACTGCCGATAAGATGTAGCCTGTTGTGGTAGTGCTATAAAAAAGCCGTGAACCAATGAGGAATGTAATGCCGGCAACCAAGACTTGCGTGGCAAACATTTGCATACTAAATGTTTGATATTTCACAATCATGTACGCAAGTATCGCAATAAAACATAACATCCCAATCGGGCCAATGAGGTTAATCTCATAAAACTTAGTTACTTCCCCAAAAATATTCGATAGTGAAAAAATTAAAAGAAAAAACAATGTCCCAATACCTAATAATAATTCTTGCCTTTTAAGAAGATGATTTTTCTCGTTTCTGGATTTAATGAGACAAAATGTAAAAACCCAAAATGCGGACAAGAGTTCAAAACCATAAATGAATTTCAGAAGTGGTCCAACTACGCCTTGACAATTAACTAAATCAAATGATTGAATATTCCAAGAAGTTGGCAGGAATATAAAAACCAATGAAGCAACTACTGACAGAAATAATTTCATCCTTATTCCCGCATCTTTTCTTTCCAAAAAGACTACAACAAAATATAAAGAAAAAATTGGTATTAATATCTCTATGAAAGAAGTTATTTGCCATTCAAAATAATTTAAATAGGCGGGTACAGTAATCCACTGCATCATTATATTTATTACCCAAAGAGAAAAAGAAGCGGTAATAAGAAATAACAGTTTGCTTTCCAAAGAAAAATGTTTTTTTATCAAAATAAACGAGGCCAAAAACAAAGATGCTATTACAATGGGTATATAAGAGTAATAGAGTAAAGAAGGAGCATAACTCAAATCAAATGTATTAAATAAAGCAAGATCGCCTGGGCAATAAAATATATTGTTCATACCTGTTTTTTGTTAGCAATATATTTTAATGTTTGTAATCCACCACATATTTCATAACTCAGACGAACAGTAAAAACATCGTCTATTTTTACCGAAGTAGTATTTATCGGTAAGATAATAGGATAGTTAAAAGCAAAAGTTGCACCTAAAACTGAATTGTCAAAGAAGACTGCTTCTCCACTCAATCTAATACCATTAATTAAACCATTTTCTTTTATTTTGATTTCAATTTCTTTATTTACATTTAAATCCGTGTTTATTTTTGTTAAATCAATATCAGAAATTTCATATTTGTCTGAAAAAGAAATTGATTTGAGTTTTTCAAGGTCTGGATATTCATAACGAATAATCTTAAAATTCTGTCCGTAATAATTCTCGTTATTATCAACGAGATCAACAAATGTTTTATATTCTTTAAGAAGAACTCTCGTATCTGTTTTTGCAAATCGTAAAATATTATTTGTCGCTAAGACTTGTAGTTCTTCAATAAGGGCAGTCGCTATCATTTCGCCAATGACCACATCAATTTTCTCGGGTAAATTAATTTCCGTCACATCACCTTGAATAATAGAAATAATCTCATTAACATGATTGGATTTAAACACATTTGAAAGTGTGTCTACATTATTTTTATCAAATTCAACCGCATAAACTTTTTTCGCTCCAGCTTTTGCGGCAAGTAAGGCTAAAATTCCAGAACCTGTACCCATGTCAACAACTACATCGCCCTTTTTAATCGTATTTAAAATTGCGTGATTAAAAGCTAAAGTTCTTTCTTCATCAATAAGACAATCGAATACACCTTCTGTCATCGACCAATATTGTCTCGTGTCTGAAGTCATAAGTGAAGCTGATTATACAATAATATTATATCGAAACATTTTCAGTGTTTTCTTCTGTGTTCACCATTTGGAAGTCCTTTAATATAATGGTTTTGTAAAAAGTAAGACCAACTGAAATACACCCTAGTATAAAGACCACCGCTAAAAGAATTTTAGATTTTTTATCCATATCACTTGGTTTAAATATACCATACAGAAACCATTAAAAGATTTAAATTAATGTTTATCAGGTAATGAAATAGTGTATTTTTTAAGAAAATTAATAGGACGATACCCCATTTTTGACTCTCTTAGGCTCTCAATACCAAGGTCTTGTTCCCAATTCCACAATACAACATTGTGAGTTAAAAGGTATTGTCCTTCTCTCATATTCATAAATTCATACACACCATCATAGGTGCTGTCTGCTTTGGCAAAATGTGATATCCCGTATTGACAAGGCAATATTTCACTAATACTAAAGCCAATAAAACGATTATTCAGAGAGATACTTGAAGCAACGAGCTTATGAACATCGGCTGTTTGTAAAAGTCGAGTAATAGCTGTTTCCTCATTTTGAAGTTCATATTTTTTATATTCTGATTTCTTATTATCTTCCCAAGTACGAAGTAAAGATGCGATTTTTATTTGTGCATCAGTATCGCTCAAATCTATAAGCTCAAATCGTGCCTCGGGATACTCGCGCAAAAATCGATTTGCGAGATGCCGTTTCTCTTTAAATTTTAAGCCCTGGAAGGAAGCTAATTCTGCGACTGAAAATATATAGTCAAAGTTATCTCTATCTTCTTCTACGACCAGAGTAGTTGCAGGCATTTCAGCTACCGATACTTCTGGCACGAGACGCAAGACAGGAGATATATCAGAATCTTTCGCATACTGTATAAGTTTGAACGCGGTTCGTTCAAGATCGTTGATCCCAATGAAAGAAAAGAAGAGTTCATTTGTTCCATAATCGGTAAAACGAACGATAAGATTTCCACTCAATTCAGAAATTATGCATTCATTGTTCGTATTCCATACCCACAAACTAGTGAAATTAAAATCTGATGAATAGAGTGAATAGTTTTTTGTATATTTTTCAATCTCTTCTTTGTCTGACAATTCCAGCTTCTTAAACTCAGGAAATTTCGGAATCATACAAACGAAGGAAAATTTTTAGAGTAAATTGTGCCCAGGATATTTGAGTCCACGCTTTATGAAGTGCGTCTCGACATCTTCAAGCTGAAACTTTTTCTTAAAAAAATCAATCACAAATTCTTGGTCAACGCCATTTTGACAGGTATAGACATCGGCAGAAACGAATCGGCGTCTTGGAAAAGTATGTATGCTGATATGGCTTTCCGCGATGATAACGAAACCGCTCCATCCGCCCGGATCCTTAATATGATTGTCTGGTGCAGAAATAACAATCGGTTTCATTAGCGGACGCATATGAAGAGCGTCACAAATTTCAGTAAGCGCCGAAAAAACGGCATCTTCACTATCAAGGCGTTCCGGATTTCCACCATAGCCGTCTACAGTAATATGTTCACCGAAATGAACTGGCATAGAAATTTCATTATATCACTAAAAGAAAAACCGGCGGGATGTGTAAACATCGTCGCCGGTTAGTTGAAACCAAGACAATTCATAAGAAAATAAGCGAATGGTGCTAACCATCTCTTGAAGATTTCGATTGCTCCAAAGATTGCCATTCCCCACCAAACATTGGAAACTACCATGCTTGCCCAGAAAATTTTCCAATCACGGGCAGACATTGTGTGATTCCCCATACCGCGCCGCATATACACAGTCGCGATAAACGGGTCATATCTTAAACTGAGAAAAAAGAAAGTCACTATATCGCCCTTATTCGCAATGTTTTGAAGAAACTTTCTGATTCCTCTTGTTGCTGGTTCATCTCGAATACCCTTGATTGTTTCAATGCCGAGCCAATCTTGCTTTGTTAAGTCATAGAACCAGAGTGTTCCGAGACAAAGAATGATTGATCCGATTACCGCATATAGCCATCCAATAAGAAGACCGAATGTTACAAGAAGATATGGATATACTATAAAGTCATATCCATACACTATTATTTCATTGACAATCAATCCGAGAATTAAGATACCGATTCTTTTTTCCCAGTGAATCGTATGATTCGCTTTGAGCACCGTCATCTGGCACCTCTTTCTTTTTTTATTTAAAGATCAAAGCATCGGAAACCTTCCGAATACCACCTCTTTTAACTATAGCACACCTCTTTCAGAAATGCAAGTACTTGAAACTTCAGTTTTTAGGCAAAGCGAGGAGACGCACAAAATGCAGAATGACATAGACGAGCGCAGTGAACACGACGAAAAGAGCGATAGCAGAACCGAACGAGTTCGCTGGCAATAGGCCGAGTGTGAGGTATGCGAGAAGCCACCATGCTGTGAGAACGGCAGCAGAGCCGAGAGTAAATGAGATCTGCTTACGAGAGAGCGCCCAAGAAATGCTAATTATCAAAATTGCAAAGGCGATGAGAGTCCAATAACTGACTGTCAACGCAGGTTGCAGCGTTCCTCCGAGCAAGAACGCGGTAATGACGAGCCCAAGCGAGGCAAGCAATAGAAGCATCATACCGAAACGCAATCCATTCCCGATAACGAGCAGATGCGCGCGTTCGGCAGTATCCAGCTTCCCGTCGCGCATCGCGCGAATATAGGCGAACTCGCTCCACATCGCCGTAAATGTGCCAATGCCTGCACCGAGCGCTTGGCAAAAAATAAGGAACGAGACAAGCGAGTTCATATCGGCTATTTTTTCTGCATAAGCACCGAAAGCTCGGCGCGATATTTCTTCATTACCTCCATTGCTGCCTTCATCTCGCTCTCACCGCCCTTCTTTCGCTTCTCAATTTCTTCGCCGATTTTCTTGAAAAGCTGCGGATCTTTCGTAACGAGCTCTACCATCTGCTCGCGCTGTGCCGCCGGCACATCCTTCATCTTCCACTTCGCATATTGATTAAATAAGAATCCTTGAACAGACATAAATGGAGTATATCACGACTTGTTAGAACAGGGTGCACAACTCATATTTGTGTTGTATACTAGAAAGGTCATTTAGTATTAATACAAAATAATCGATTATGGCAATGAATTCAGCTCTATCAAAACCGCTTACCCTTTCTCCTGAATTGGAGGCAGTCGTTGGCGCCGGCCCGATGCCGAGAACCGAAGTGGTCAAACAGCTTTGGGTATATATCAAGAAGAACGATCTTCAGAATCCTGCGAACAAGCGCAATATTCTCGCTGATGAAAAATTGAAAGCAATATTCGGTGGGAAAGGCGAAGTCACAATGTTTGAGATGACGAAACTCGTCTCTCCGCATTTGAGCTAACACAAATACTCAGAAACGAAAAATCCGCCTCCAGGCGGATTTTTCGTTTCTGTGGACCCACGGGGAGTCGGACCCCGACTTGCGCCATGCCATGGCGCCGTAATACCGCTTTACTATAGGCCCATTCTTCTTATTTTACTTCCCTTTCTTCAGTTACTCAAGATACCAAATAATCAGAAATGGTTTTGGCAATAGTGTTAATTGTCTTTTTAAAACGCGCGTCGTCTCGCTCTAGCAATAAAAATCTGAATCCTTGAAGAGATGAATTGAAGCCGGAAGAGAGAGGAACTACGCAGACACCGGTAGAAGCGAGAAGATGATAGACAAATCGTTTGTCCGGAGACGCTTTTACAAGGCACGAATCAATATATTTTTTAAGATCTTTCTTTACCGGCAGCGACTGATTCTTCTTCATCGTACCCTTCTTAAATACACAGGTCATATAAAACGCTCCCTGCGGCTTGTGCACGATGATGCCGGGAATGTTAGAAAGCACCGAATACGCATACTCCGCACGGCGCGCGTAGCGGCGTGTGCGTTCTGCCAAATATGGATAGTACCGTTTGTCTCCCATCACCTCTGGTATGACTCTCTGCGGAAGCGTCGTGGAGCACACTTCAAGCGTTTTTGAATCAACGATGGAACGCGCATAGCGGTCAAAATTTTTGTCTTTATCGCGATTATAAAATTCAATCCATCCGCATCGCGCGCCCGGCCACGGAAACTCTTTTGAAATCCCGCGCATCGCGATACCGGGTACGCCGTCTATGACCGATGCGAGCTTCTGCATATTGCTTCCCTCAAACGCAAGATTTGAATAAATCTCGTCAGAGATGATGAAAAGCTTATATTTCTTCGCGAGTGCGACGATAGCTCGTATCGTTTCTTGAGGATACACAAAGCCGGTCGGATTATCAGGATTCACAATAACGATTCCAGTTATGTCCTTATTCGCCCGTATCTTCTGCTCCATATCCGCGAGATCCGGTTTCCATCCATTTTCAGGATCCAGACGATAGGTGATGTGCGGCTTATCCGAATGAGCTGCTTCGGCAGACGAGTGAGTCGGATACGCAGGATCGGGCCCGAGTATTCGCGCATGCGGATTGAGATTGCGATAGAGATGAGAAATGCCATCGCCAAGTCCGTTAAAAAAGAGAATATCGTCTGGCGTTATCCGTATGCCGCTTTCCAGATTCCGCTCTTTAGCGATATATGCACGCGTCTCATCAAGACCTTTAGTCGGCGAATAACCGAAAACCGAATCTTCCTTCAAAGCATTCGCGACAATTTTTTTTATCCACGCCGGAGGGACTTCGCCCTTCGCAACCGGATCGCCGATGTTCTCCCACACAATCGGTATGCCAGAGAGCGCAACTCGCTTTGCCACTGCGACAATCTCGCGTATTTCATAACGGAGTTTATCAGCGCCCGGATGAACGATATTTGATCTCATAGTGGACCTGAGCGGACTTGAACCGCTTACCTCGTCAATGCGAATGACGCGCTCTACCAGCTGAGCTACAGGCCCGAAGTGAGGCAGAATGAATGAGTGTCCTCAATCATTCATTCTCGCCGAACGAAGGGCCAGTATCAGTGCAAGCAACTGATACAGGCCCGATCTGTTTCTCCGAACGAGGGTTCTGTATCGGCATTTTCGATACAGGCCCGTGCGGGATATGTTACCATGCCCGGAAATTATTTTCATCGGGTAACAATTTCCCAGAGCTGTTCTCTGTCGGGCCGCCGGGAACCGCGATTACGCTTTTGGTCACGCATAATTTCTTGCTAGAAATTTGCGCGACCCCGCCTCGCGCCGTCGCGCTCCGGCATTCAATTCCCAGCTGTCCATTTCATCTCCTTCGGAGATGCACTGTGTCGGGCCGCCGGGAATTGAACCCGGACTACACGCACCCGAAGCGTGCGTACTACCGGCATACTCCGGCCCGACACAGAACACCTCCCTGTGCCCAGTGCGCTCTATAGGACTCGAACCTATGACCTCTCGCGTGTGAAGCGAACGCTCTAACCAACTGAGCTAAGAGCGCGCACATTTCTAATCTAACCAAAGCCGACGCTTCGGTCGGCTCCCCGATTGTAACATCGGGGCTGAGCTAAGAGCGCGCACACTTCGTACCATAACAGAAATCCGATTAGATTCCCAGATTTGTTATTTTGTGGACCCTACCGGATTCGAACCGGTGACCTCCACATTGCAAATGTGGCGCTCTACCAACTAAGCTAAGGGCCCAATATGCTCTACTTTACCGCGAGAGAGCGAGATTGACCAGATGCCCGAGGAAATCTCGGAACGGAACACCGATAGCTGCGAGCGCGAGAGGAAAATTCGATTCAGTTGTAAGTCCCGGAAGCGTGTTGGTTTCCAGATAATATATTCCCTTCGGAGTAACGATGAAGTCGCTTCGAGAATAATGCAGGAGACCGAGCGCGCGGTGCATTACCTTGGCAGCGCGCTGGAGCTCTTCGTTTACTACGCGAGAGAAATTGCCCGGACATACCTGTCGCGTCTCGCCAGAATATTTCGCATTCAAACTATAAAAATCTCCTTCGGGTGGAATAATCTGAACGGTCGGAAGCGTGTAGAGCGCCTCTCCGCGCAATTTTTCAATAACACCGACCGTCGCATCCTTCCCGCGAATATATTCTTCAACCAAAACGCTTGGTGCGCCATCTGCAAAAAGTTTTTCAACTGCAGAGAGCACCGGCACATAGCCACCTACGACAGAAATTCCGATTGAAGAACCCCAACCGTTCGGCTTCACCACAACCGGCTGGTGAAAATTGCGGATAATCTCATGCGCCGCCTGTTCGCTGTCTGAAACGCGTTCAATGTATCGGGACTCGGGCGTACGCAATCCAGCCTCTTTCGCACGCGTCTTCGCCATAAGCTTATGCGTCGCGAGATACGAACCGAAAGAGTCAGTGCCGACAAACGGAACGCCGAACCGTTCGAGAAGCCTTTGCACTTCCCCGTCCTCGCCGTACTCGCCGTGAAGACCGATAAGCGCAACATCAATCTGACGCACGACACGCTCTGGCGAAGTCGGCTTGCCGTGATCGTGCCACTGCCCATTCTTATCAATGTAAATGTCGCGCGCGATAAACTTCTCTTCCGGAAGATTCGCGAGCATCGCCGCGCCAGTCTTGAGCGACACTTCGTGTTCGCGCGATGGTCCGCCTCGCAGAACCCCGACGATGGTTTGCATCGTTGTATTATACCAAACGAGAACGAGCTATCCGGTGTTTCGCAAGAGAAAAACGATGCGCTTCAGAATTTGCGAGGACGGCATCAGATTCAGAGATTCCTGCACGACGCGCGCCGATAACTTCACGCGGGCGATGCCGTTCGTCTTTTACCACTGCGACAACGGGTATGACTATACCGGCTTCTTCCAGCACCGATTCTGCCGCGTTTTTCTGCGCCTTACCGCCATCTACCACAATCACATTCGGAAACTGCCATTCCAGATGTCCGAACCGTCGCGAGAGAATCTCTTTCAATGATGCAATGTCATTATTTTTCTTAGCCGCCTGCGGTGAGCCTGTCGAACCGCGAATGCGGAATGTGCGATATGCACTTTTTACCGGCAAACCGTCAATGACGACTGTCATAACGCCGATAGCGTCAGTGCCCGAGAGATGCGCAGTATCATACGCTTCAATTCGCTTTCCTGTGCCTTGTCCTGAATTCGCCGAAGTAAGATTTTCATCTTTAATGAGCGAGACATCTTGAATATGATTGAGTGCAAATAATTGTTGGCGCGCTTTTGCTGCGTCTTCAAATCGTTCTTCTTTTGCTGCAGCACGCATTTCTTTTTCAAGCGTCGTACGCAATTCTTTCCCGCGACCACTAAGGAAAAGCATTACGCGACGAATTGTTCGGCGATATTCTTTTTTATCAAACGAACGGGGATATTGTTTTATCTGCGTATTGAACTCTATTCGGGCGAGATGGTGAGAACCGCCTTCGCCTACCGGCTTCGGCGTGTCGAAAAACGGAAAGATGCGACGGATGATTCGCAAACCTTCGCGCAATTGCGCTCCAGAAGGGAAAGGGCCGAAAAGAGATTTCAACTTTTGCCCGTTCCGCGTGCACTTCTCCTTGAAATTAATATCCTTCCCGCGCACGACAAGCACGCGCGGAATATCCTCTTTTGTTATCACCGAGTACAAAAACGACTTGTCGTCCTTCCCTTCACTATTCGCTTTCGGATGATATTTCTTAATAAGCACCGCCTCGCGCACTAACGCCTCCAGTACCGTCGGTGTCGTTTCAAATGCGATATGGTCGGCTTTGGTTACCATATCCACCACGCGCGGACCACGAGTCGCAATTAAGTCATCGTCAAAATACGAGCGCACGCGGTCGCGCAGACTGGTCGCTTTGCCGACATACAGAATCTTTCGTCCTTGTTTAAACAGGTACACGCCCGGAACATCCGGCAGATTAATTCTTTGTAGATCGTTTTTTTGCATGGCGTTGCAATGATTTTTTTAGATAGTCGCCGGTGTACGAACCATCGGCGTCTGCGATCTCTTCGGGCGTGCCTTTCGCAATAATCCGTCCGCCTTTCATTCCGCCTTCGGGACCGAAATCAATGATATAGTCGGCATTTTTGATGACATCAAGATTGTGTTCAATAACGACGACCGTGTTCCCGCGCCGTACGAGCTCCTGAAGAATTTCGATAAGCTTTTTCACATCTTCATAATGCAGACCGACGGTGGGCTCATCAAGAAGATATATCGTTTTCATCGGCATAGAACGATACAGCTCGCTCGCAATCTTTACTCGCTGTGCTTCCCCGCCTGAAAGCGTTGTCGCGCTTTGTCCAAGCGTGAGATATTCAAGCCCGGTCGCATTCAGGCTTTTCAGGCGATCAACAATCGCCGGAATGTCGCCGAAGAATTTTTCTGCTTCTTCAATCGTCATCTGCAATACATCATAAATATTTTTTCCGCGATAGGTCACTTCTAATGTTTCTTTCATAAAGCGTTTTCCTTCGCAGACATCGCAGGTAACAAATACCGTCGGAAGAAAGTGCATTTCTACCGCGATAGAGCCGTTGCCCTGGCACGCCTCGCAGCGGCCGCCCGCAACATTGAAAGAGAAGCGCCCCGGCTTCCATCCGCGTGCACGAGCTTCGGCAGTGGCGGAAAAGAGATCGCGGATATAAGTAAAAGCTCCCGTGTATGTCGCCGGATTTGAGCGTGGCGTGCGACCGATCGGCGATTGGTCAATAAGGACTGCGCGCCCGAGATATTCGGTGCCGGTAAGAGATGCGACATTCTCGAGCTTCGTTTCGCGGCGAGCGAAGCGAGCCGCGATATTGCGATGAAGAATGTCGTAGAGAAAGGTCGATTTTCCGCTTCCTGAAACACCCGTGATGCACACGAGTTTCCCGAGAGGCACATCAATGTTCTGATTCACGAGATTATGCAAGGTCGCACCGCGCACTTTCAGCCATCCCTTCTCGCTCGTTCGGCGTTCTTCCGGCAGGGGAATTTCCTTCTCGCCCCGCACATACGCGAGCGTAAGCGATCCGCTTTCATTTTCTTTGGCAGTAAGCAAATCATCAATCCATCCTGAAACGACCACTTCACCGCCGTGAACGCCGGCGCCCGGGCCGATATCAATAAGATAATCAGAAGCGAAAATGGTTTCTTCGTCATGTTCAACAACGACAATGGTATTCCCGAGCTCTTTCAAAATTAACAATGTTTTGATAAGTCGGTCATTGTCGCGCTGATGGAGACCGATAGTCGGCTCGTCAAGCACATAAAGCGCGCCCGTGAGCCCGCTGCCGAGTTGCGAGGCGAGACGGATTCTCTGGCTCTCGCCGCCGGAAAGTGTTGCTGCAGAGCGATTAAGCGTCAGATAATCAAGACCGACATTCAGCATAAACGAGAGACGACTTTCGATTTCTTTTAAGATTGGCGCTGCGATATCGAATTTCATTTCCGAGAGTTCAATGGAATCAATAAATTCTTTTGCTTCTCGTATAGAGAAATTCGTGAAATCCACAATATTTTTCCCAAGCGTTTTGTCTTTTTCACTTTTTATATACACACGCAAAGCTTCAGGGCGCAATCGTTTCCCTTCGCATACTGGACATATCTCATCAGAAAAAAGCGTCTCTGTGCCGAGGCCATGACAAGCTGGACACGCACCATACGGCGAATTGAAAGAAAAAAGACGCGGTTCAACCTCAGGGAATGACGCGCCGTCTTCAGGACAAATAAATTTTGATGAAAGCGTTTCTAGCGTGCCGTCAGCGTGTTTAATCTTCACGAGGCCGTTCGCCTCTTTCAGTGCGAGTTCAAGCGCATCTCCGAGCCGCTCGCGCGCGTTCTCGCGCGCTCGTACAAATTCAGAAATAAATATAGTGTCGACAACAGCGTCAATATCGTGGTGTTTGTTCCTATTGAGTTCAATTTTCTCGCGCAACGATTGCGGCTTTCCATCAATGACTACTCGCTCATATCCCTTGCCGAGAAGATCGTATAGCAATTGGTAATATTCACCTTTCCTGCCGACCACGACCGGCGCATAAATGACGATGGCGCTTTTATCGACTGCAACGCCTAAGACCGATGTTGAACTTTGAAAGTGATGCTTCTCCGCGCGAGCAAGCACCATTTTAATCATTTCTTCTTTCGAGAGTCGCACGATAGGCACATCGTGATTCACACAATACGGCTGTCCGGCGCGCGCATAGAGCACGCGCAAATAATCATAAATTTCAGTAACGGTCGCGACGGTGGAGCGCGGATTATTAGAACGGCCTTTCTGGTCTATAGAAATTGCGGGAGAGAGGCCGATAATTTCATCCACATCCGGCTTCGCCATTTGATTAAGAAATTGCCGTGCATACGCGGAGAGCGATTCTACATACCGCCGCTGTCCTTCGGCAAAGATGGTGTCAAACGCGAGCGAGGATTTTCCGCTTCCCGAAAGGCCGGTGATGACCGTCATCGCGCCGCGCGGCATCTTCACTGAAATATTTTTCAGATTGTGGGTGCGTGCACCACGCACCGAGAGCCAATCGCTCCCGTGTTTGAATTCGTGTTCTTCGCTTTTCGTTTGTTTTGGCATAGAAATTCCTGCCCGTGGCGGGGCAGGTACGGTATGACTATACCACACTTTTTAACTGCCTGAAAACGGCTTACGCGCACGGGGCTTTTTAGCTTTCGGGCCGGTGCCTTCTAACTTGTAAATCTCATCGCGAATGAGCGCAGCAGTTTCAAAGTCTAATTTCTCTACTGCCTCACCCATTTCTTCTCTCTTCCTATTGATAAATTCTTTTGGATCGTCTTTGTACGCAAGAGTATCAAGCACGAGCAATTCATCAATCGTTCGCTGATGTTCAGTGCGCATCGACGCCGCAATATCGTGAATTTCTTTATGAATAGTTTTCGGCGTAATGCCGTGTTTTTCGTTGTAGGCTGTCTGGAGTGCACGACGGCGATTCGTTTCGCCGATAGCGCGATCGAGTGAACCGGTCATTGTGTCTGCATAGAGAATCACACGGCCCAAGACATTGCGTGCTGCCCTACCAATGGTCTGGATAAGCGCCGTCTCGCTGCGCAAGAAGCCTTCTTTATCAGCATCCAAAATACCGATAAGCTCGACTTCGGGCAGGTCAAGGCCTTCGCGCAGAAGGTTCACGCCGACGAGAATATCAAATATGCCTTTGCGGAAATTGGTCAGAATATCAATGCGATCTATCGTTTTTACATCCGAATGAAGATATTCCGCTTTCATTCCCTTCTCACGAAGAAATGAAGAAAGATCTTCTGCCATTTGTTTCGTAAGCGTCGTTGCGAGCGCTCGCCCGCCGCGTTTGATGACTGTTTCTGCCTCGTTGATGAAATCGGCAATTTGCCCTTTATATTTCCCTGTGTCGCTCACCGCGCGCACCGTAAGTTCGGGATCAATAAGGCCGGTCGGGCGGATAACTTGCTCAACAACTTGTTCAGAATGCGCTTTTTCATACGGCCCAGGTGTCGCACTTGTATAAATGACTTGTCCAATTCTTTTTTCAAATTCTTCAAACATAAGAGGACGATTGTCGCGCGCCGAAGGAAGTCGGAAACCATATTCAATGAGGACATCCTTGCGCGACTTATCGCCCGCATACATACCGCCGATCTGCGAGACCGTCACATGCGACTCGTCAATAATGGTAAGAAAATCTTTCGGAAAATACGAAAGAAGCGTATACGGCGGTTCGCCTGCTTTGCGTCCGTCAAAATGGCGGGAATAATTCTCGATGCCATTCGTGTAGCCGAGCTCTCGTATGAGCGCAAGATCGTGTAGGGTGCGGCGCTTTAATCGTTCAGCTTCAAGCGGTTTTTCTTCGCGCTTAAATTTCGCAAGCTGTTCTTCCAATTCAAGTCTGATGTCTTCCGCCGCGCGCGCTCGTTCATCTTCGCTCGTCACGAAATGTTTTGCCGGAAAAACAAAAATTGATTTCGGTTCTTTTATTTTCGCGCGCGATACCGGATCAAGCTGATCGAGCGAGGCGACGATATCGCCGTCGAATGTTATTCGATAAATAACTCGTTCGTTGACCGGCATAAACTCGAGCGAATTCCCGATCGCGCGCACTTGCCCTGGATTCAGGTCAGCGTTCGTTCGTTCAAAATAAATGCCGACAAGTTTTCGGATGAACGCCGAACGATTTTCGACGCTTCCTTTTTCAATCTTCACATGCACCCTCTCGTATTCCTCCGGTGAACCAAGGCCGTAGATAGCAGAAACTGAAGCGACGATGATGACATCCTTGCGTGTCAGAAGAGCTTGCGTTGCAGCATGACGCAGACGGTCTATCTCAGCATTCACCATCGCTTCTTTCTCAATATAGGTATCCGAATGCGCGATGTATGCTTCCGGCTGATAATAATCGTAGTACGAAACGAAATAATGCACGGCGTTTCCAGGGAAAAATTCCCGATATTCCTGTGCAAGCTGAGCGGCAAGCGTTTTGTTATGAGCGAGCACAAGCGTCGGTTTATCGTGTGCAGCGATAACATTCGCAATGGTAAATGTCTTTCCGCTTCCGGTTACGCCAAAAAGCGTTTGATGTCGCAATCCGCGCTTGAGTCCTTCTTCAAGTTTCTTTATCGCCTGTGGCTGATCGCCTGCCGGCGGAAACGGTGTGTGAAGTTTGAAATTAGCCATAGTATTCCCGAATAAAATCTGCACGGTATTCATCAAATCGGCCATCGAGAATCGCCTGCCGAGCGCCGGCAACAAGATTCAGAATAAAGCCGATATTATGTAGTGAGGCGATGAGACCACCGAGCGTTTCACCCGAACGCGAAAGATGTGCGACATACGCGCGCGTAAATCCTTCTGTGCCGATAATCGGCGTTCCGCTATCAAGCGGTGAAAAATCAGTGCGGTAACAATCATTTTTAAGATGAATGATGCCGCGCTTCGTGTAGATCGAGCCATGACGGCCGATGCGTGTTGCGGCGACGCAATCAAAAAGATCCATTCCGCCGGCGATACCTTCTAAAATATCGCCCGGCTCGCCGATGCCGAGAAAGTGGCGCGGTAATTCTTCCGGAAGTTCGCTTACTGCCGCGGTAAGCGCGCCGCGCATATCTTCTTTTGAAAAGGAGCCTCCGATGCCGATGCCGTCAAAACCGAGCGAAGAAATCTCTCGCGCAGATTCGCGGCGCAAATCTTCGTGCCGGCCGCCCTGCACCACGCCAAAAATTGCCTGCTGTTTATTGGCGATGATGTTTTGACGATGCGTTTTCAGAGACCGCTTCGCCCAGCGATGCGTCCGTTCCATCGCTTCCTTCTGATATTCGTACGGCTCTACGGGCGATGTACATTCATCAAATGCGAAGAACATATCCGCACCGAGCGTGTGCTGAATCTCAACAGAGCGTTCCGGCGTAAATCGATGGAGAGAGCCGTCAATGTGCGAAGTAAATGAAACGCCTTCATCATCAATGATGGCGAGCTGTCCGTGCTGGCTTGCAACATCTTCATCGTATATCGCAACTGATTCTTCCTGCGGCGCATCGCCTTTCACAAATTTAGAAATGGTCTTCCCGAATGCGGCACCGAGCGAAAAAACTTGGAACCCGCCGGAATCGGTCATCGTCGGACCTTTCCAATTCATAAAGGCGCCGAGACCGCCGGCATCGTGCACTATTTTTTCACCCGGATGAAGATATAAATGATAGGTGTTCGCAAGCACGACTTCAGCGCCGAGTGCGACAAGCTGTTTTGGGAAAATACCTTTCACATCCGCTTTCGTACCGACTGGCACAAAAGCGGGCGTATGAATAACGCCGTGCGGAGTGGTAAGAACGCCAGCGCGCGCCCGGCTGCCGGGCGCGCGCTTTTCTATAGTGAATGAAATTGCCCCCATTACCAACTACTATAGCCTTACGATCCGAGAATTGTCACTTTTGCAGATGCACTATTGTTGTTGAAATTTGATTCAGTAACCGCATGGTCAAAGTTCACGGTAACTGAAATCATTTTATCCGCACCGCTTACGGCTTGCGTGAAGCCAAGCGTATATTCGATGTAATCGCCCGGATTCAAGCTCTGTTGAAAATTGGATTGGTAAATCGGATTGGAAGAGGTCGGAATAGATGCGCTGAAACGCCACGCGCCAGTTGCGTTTGTGCCGACATTTTTTATGGTAAAGCTGACTGCCGGGCGCATACCTGCAGGAACAGTTGAGCTCGCAACGAATGAATCTGACGATGACGCATTCAGGTACCCAATCGCTTGTATGGTGACGATGAGATCAGGGAATCCGGAAAGTGCTGGAGTTGAAGTCGCGCCGCTTATTTGATAGGTCGCATCAGTCTTTGTTCCGGCAGTCGGCTTAACGGACGATGCGGGAGAAGATGTTGCAACGGAATTTACTGGAGTAGTCGAAGTCGCTTCGCCAAAAAAGATTGTCACCGGCGGAGCCGAAACAACAGAAAGACTGGCATCCGACAGAAAGAAAGAACTGAGATAGACCGCCGCGGAGCCAGCGCCATTCACTACCGTCGGAACAAAACGCGTTGAATAAACAGCAAGCGCGAAACCAGCCGCAATAAGCGCAACGAAACCGACCACCGCAAGGCCGTTTATAGCTGCCTGGCGAGTTACTGTTTTGTTTTCGTACGAGTTCATAGTGTTGTTATTATATACCACGAGCAATTTTATGTCAAGATTGCTGTTATGCGCCGAGTACGGAGAGCGCACGCGTGAGCGCGAGCTTCGCTCCAGTTACTCCAGACGAATAACTTGAATCAATAGCCGTAGTGAGCGAAGCGATAAGTTTCTCTAATACGGGCGTTGAAAGACGCGCGGTCATTCGGGCGATATCAGCATCGCAGGCAGTGCCATCAATGCGCGCGCGATAGACATCATCAAGAAGACATACGACACCATTGATAAGATGTTCCGGTGCTCCCCCGCCGCGCACCTGTTGTCGCAATCCTGCAAAGACCGCAACGCGATCGCCTTCAATAAGCGCCGAAGCGAACCCGCGAACAGAAGCAGGAACTTCTTTGACAGATTCAATCGCCGTATTGTCTACGACTGATTCAATGGCTTCATATAATTGTTCTGTATTCTTATGCACCGGTTCAATATCTTGCACTGATTGTTCTGGATGCGGTAAAACCGTCGTCGGATGCTCCCGTGAAAGACTTTTTACGATATCTTCGATTGAAAGCACTTCCTTTTGTGCAAAGGATTTAAATCCATCATAGGACGAATATCCGCGCGCTGCTTCGGGCGTTTCTCTTTCAATAGGAGGAATCGCGTTCTGTGAGGCAGGCCGTTCTACCGGAATTTCGGCAATTCGAGCTGGCGCAAGTTCGGTTGTATTAAGCACAGCAGAAACACGACAGCCAAACGAACGAAGAGAGCGATTTACGAACGGAATAAGGCCAAAGAGTACGATATAGGTAAGCGCCAGTGCGAATCCTATGAGTACCAGCCAATAGAACACTGTACCGACAGGTCCGAGATCAAGACCAGTGTATGGAATCTGCGAAAGATAAAGATACGCGAGCGGTTGAGAACTTACATGAGGAAGTGCTGAAAGCGTGATTGCCGGCGCAAATGAACCGCCACCACCTCCTCCCCCGCCACCACCGCCTCCGCCTCCACCTCCGCCTCCACCACCGGTTACGGCAAGTGTAGCGGAACAAGTAAGCGTCTTTCCATCGGTTGTGTAGAAAGTACCGGTATAAGTATGTGAACCGACGCTCGGCGAGACTGATTGCGAACCAGAAATACTCGTAGTGGTGCCAATACCATTGTCAATGAAAATGTCTTTAATATGAATACCTCCCCAAGAAAGTTCTGCAGAATTTCCTGAAGAAACGCTTAATGGGCTCACTGAGAGCGAACAAGAAGGAGTAATGCCCCCACCGCTAGAAGTTATCGTAACAACAGCAACGCATTGTGCTGTGCCATCCGGACCGGTGGCAGTGCCCATATAAGTAGTAGTAACGCTTGGACTGACAGATTTCGAACCGGAAGCAACTGGCGAGACGACACCAACGCTGTTATTAATGCTGAACGAAGTCGCATTTGAAGTTGTCCACGAGAGCGCGGACGAATTGCCAGCATGCATAGAAGTTGGACTTGCCGATAGCGTACAGGTCGGAGCATTCGGTGATGAAGGCGCGCAGCTAGGATCGGTTCCTATATATTTGAAATTCACGGGATCAGAATTATCGTACGCCCATATTTGCCACGGATGCGGATCATTTGGACCGGTGCAATAGTTGGTCCAAACAGGTTCTGACGGCGGCGGTATAACCGTCACGGTTGCCGTGCATTTCGCCGAACCGCCGAGACCTGTCACCATACCCGTGTAGGTGGTTGTCACAAACGGCGTGACAGATTTTGAACCGGAAGTTATCGGCAAAATAGAACCGATTTTCCCATCAATAGTGAATGAAAAAGAGTCTGTCGTTGTCCAATACAATATGGTGTTCGAACCAGCCTGTACAACTGTCGGATTTGTTGAGAGCGTACAAGTCGGCGGGAGTATCGTTTGGAACGATGACGATGTCTTAGTAACAGTCACTTTCGTTTCGCACGAGACTGAACCGCCTGCGCCTGTGGCAGTACCGGTATAGGTGGTGGTAACGGACGGAGTGATTGAGCGCGAGCCAGAGACTGGCGGAATAATTGAACCGACACCGTGGTCAATGGAGAAAGAAGTAGCATTTGAGGTTGTCCACGACAATGTTGAAGAATCGCCGGTTTTAATGGAAGTCGGACTTGCCGACAGCGTACAGGTTGGCGCGGGAGGTGTTTTAGTGACCGTCACTTTTGTTTCGCACGAGACTGAACCACCTGCGCCTGTGGCAGTACCGATGTAGGTGGTGGTAACGGACGGGGTGATTGAGCGCGAGCCAGAGACTGGCGGAATAATTGAACCGATGCCTTGGGTAATCGAAAAGGAATCAGCATTTGAGACTGTCCACGACAATGTTGAAGAATCGCCGGTTTGAATAGCAGATTCGCTTACTGAAAGAGTACAGGTTGGTGCTACAGGAACTGGAGGTGTTGCAGTGACTTTTACTCTTATTCCGCATGTAACTGAACCTCCTGGGCCGGAAACGGTGCCGGTATACAGCGTGGTGACGAGTGGAGTTACCGAGGTTGAACCATCGACTGGCGGAATAATTGAACCGACACCGTGGTCAATGGAGAAAGAAGTGGCGTTTGAGGTTGTCCACGACAATGTTGAAGAATCGCCGGTTTGAATAGCGGTTTGACTTGCCGAGAGCGTACAGGTCGGTGCGGGCGGAACAACAATCGGCGGATAGGTACAGGTCACGCCCGATTGGACTGTCGCATCGGGATTGTAGTTGGTCGCCTCTGGATCCATACAACCAAAAACGGGAGCCGGAGGAACGGGATAGGTGCAAGTCACGCCGGTTTGGCTGGTAGCGTCCGGATTGTAATTCGTTGCGTCTGGATCCATACAACCGTAAATAATCTCTGGAGGATAGGTGCAGGTCACATCCGTTTGGCTCGTAGCATCAGGATTGTAGTTGGTCGCCGTTGGATCCATACAACCATAAACGATTGGCTTCGGTGCAACGATAACTTCAGAAGAACAGGTTGTTTGTCCGCCCGGACCGGAAACCGTCAATACAAAATCCAAAGTCGTCGGAACAAAAATCGATTGCGAACCGGCATCTATCGGAGAGACATCGCCAACGCCCTGATTAAGGGACGCACTTGTTGCTGCAGAAGTTGTCCAAGAAAGTACGGAAAAATCTCCGCCATAGGCGAGAGAAGACGGACTTGCTGAAAGGGTGCAGGTCGGAACGGGTGATGGAACGACTGGCGGAGTAATCACTGGCGGTGGTACAGGAGGAGGCGGTACGACCGGCGGAGGAACCACTGGTGGTGGTACGACCGGCGGAGGAACGACGCAACAAGGAGGTCCAATAACTTGAGCAAACACTTGCGCTGGAGTAACAAGACCGGCAGCAAATGCAACTGACATACCAAAAATAACCGTAAGCAATACGGTAAAGAAGCCAATAAGAATTGGCCGATTTTTTATATAGGTGAGCGTTATTTTCAGTTTTGTCATGCCTTGTGAAATACTGCCTTGCCGTTTGCACGGCGTATAAAAAGGGTGGGTGATGTTTTTTGAAATTCATCACCCGACCCAACACATTCCAAACAACTATCAATCGCTTACCCAAAACGAATCTTGGATAAACAATGTGTACTGCCCTTTCCAGTCTTGTGGCCTCGTATAGACGCCGCGAGTTCGAGTTCCATCAGGATATTCAAGACAGATATAAACGACATCTGTCCAAATATCAGTTGAGAACCGTAAGGTTTGATTCTGTTCAGTGACGGTATAAAGATATTTGTGATATATCTCTGCCTTATCGCTAAGAATTTCACGAATGAAATTGTTCATCGCGGGAGAGCGGATGCAATCATCGCATTTGCCATACCATGATTTCCATTCTCCATCGCCTTGTCGTTGCGCATTGCATATACTTGGCGGCAATGGCCCTTTATCCGAAGCAATGCCCCAACGGACGAATCCCCCGATCGGCGCATTGAACGAGAGCTCAACGCATTTTTCAGGAATTGGTACTGGCGTACCAAATGTCCAGCTCCAGTTGAAGCAGACATACGGAAGGTACAGAACATAAGTTTTCCCTTCGTATGCGAAGATCCAGGAACGAGCCTTCGCTGTTTCAGCGACGGAACCTTTCCGGTATGATCGGCCATTCGGCGATGTGAAGACGGGCAGTTCGGCAACCGTTCTTTTCTGCATGACAAACGCATACAGATGCTTTGTGTCTTTCCCAGACCACATCTGCTCCAGAGACATACCCGGAGTAAGCCAAACCTCAGTTGTTCTGCATTTGCAGGTGTCGAGGACCGCTTTCTTGAAATGTTCCTTGACTGGCAACGGCAGATTAAAACCGTCGATTGCCTGAGGCGCTTTTTTATAGGCATCTCCAAGAGAAGAAGCATACGGTGCCGCTCCCCAATTTTTCCACAAATTTTCATCCGCAGCATATACTGGGTTCGCCAGCATGACGATTGCGAATGCAAGCACTACAATGACTGTTTTCATCTCGACACTTCCCTTCTATTACCGCTTGCGCGACTGATTGATTGAATTGATCGGAATTTTAAAAGAACAATCTCTCCCTTTTTACAGAGAGTCATTCCGTCCCGCTACAGCAGGACGGAATGACTCCCAACAAAATCTGCGACCACAACAAAACGATCTGTTTTCTCCGCGAAAGAATTACAGGTTGAAAGCGTGAGCACTTTGCTGGTAACGGAAAGCGGAATGACTGCATCATTCGCACTCTCCTTCGCAACGCTTCTCACCTGATAGACATATGCCGTGCCGGAAGAATACACTGTAATCGAATCTCCCATTGAGAGTTTCTGAATACCGTTGAAAGTCTTATATGCCTGATTTCCCACCACGGGCAGATAGCTTGAATGGCCAAAGAGGACTATATTGCCAACCTCGCCAAGCTTGGCAGATGTCGGATAGCGCACCGCGCCTTTCAACAGCCCTTGATCGAGAATGACATTATCGGTCGTCGTCGGATTCTCAATGACTGCCGAGAGGTTAATTGCGGGAATAACTATCTTCGTAGGCAATTCAAGAATTATTGGCGTTGCAGTGTCTGCTTTTTCGTTTACGGCAAGTTGTTCTGTCGTGCTCAATGCGTTTGTGTCCTCTTTCGCGAAAGCGAAAACAGAAGAGGAAGGAAGAAGATCAAGTCGACCGAGCACAACCACGCTTCCTAGGAACACAAACGCAAAAATACCCAGAAAGCTCCCTTTCTTTAGGTACACGCGCTCGACGGCCCGAATGAACCGTACGGTTATAGCAATAAGCCCTTTCATATCCATATCGTCTTTACAATATATACAGCATTGTGTAAATACTGTCAAGCGGTTGACAAAATACAGGAATAGAGTATCCTTATTAGCAGAGAAAAAATATCATCTTAATTCTGAGATGGCGAAAGGAGTTCTTTCTATGTTTAAAATGAATTTGGTTGAGCGATTGCTCGCGAGGTTCGATGCTGTTGCGCGCCTGTTCGCCTTTCTGGCGACTATCGCACTGTTAGCTGGATGTGGTGCTGGGGATCTCATCAGGATTCCAGTTCAAATGCCAAATGGCGAAAAAGTAACCATTGTTGCGCATAATCAGAAAGTGCCAGACTGGATGCTGAGCAAAAACAAACTCGCCCTAAACTATATAGTGAAGGGCGATGTAACTGACACGCAACTCGGCGCTGTTAATTCCGTTCAAAATGCCGGCAGGCTGTATGTCAAAAAGGCTCGCCCAAACGATTTGGTATCAATCATTTCAAATGGCATATGTTATGCCGCTGCCGGATATGTTGGTGTCGGTTTGGGCTCTATGGCATTTCCTGGAGCCATTCCGCATCAGTATGCCGTTTATGGAGCTGCAGCAACAGGATTATCGGGACTAGTAAACGGTTTGATCACAAGAGGTGGTCAAACCTATACCTTTGAAGAATTCGGAAGAGAAACATTTGGCCTCTTTCCTAGGTATGGGATAACCGTTCTTATGAAAAGCCCGTATTGAATTGATCTTTCAACACACTAGGCGCGAACTTTTTTAAAGTTCGCGCCTATTATTATTTATAGAATTGAGTCTTGTTTTTTTATTTCTCCACCTTCAAGAGTCTTACTTCAAAGACAAGCGTAGAATTCGCTGGAATAGGTCCATAGTCCTGGTTGCCGTATCCAAGTGATGCAGGAATGACGAGACGACGAACACCGCCCACTTTCATACCGACAATGCCTTCATCCCAGCCTTGAATAACATCTCCCGCCCCGAGGGAAAAGGTGAAGCCGTTCACCGTTTCTTGATGGTTGGCAGAAGCGTCAAAGACCGTACCGTTGGTAAGCGCTCCAACATATGTCACTGTCACCTTATCTCCTGCGACTGCGACTGTTCCTGCCCCGACAGTCTCGTCTGTTATTTGAAGTTCTTGCACCGTAGGCATAGTAGTAGAAGTAGTTTGAGTAGTAGTGGTTGCAATTTCGATTGAAGTCCCGTCTAAAGGAACCGAATTTGCAAATAGTGAAGTTCCGCCGAATATGAAGAAGAAGATAAACACCGCGAGCGCAAGCGCGACAGCAATACCGGTTTGAGTTGGTTGCATAGTATTGATTATATATTATGCCGAAGGTTCGGCACTCCCTTTGTCAGCACCTTCTGTACTTCCTTCGTCAGCACTTTCAGATTGGAATTTTTTAAAGCGATTTACTTCTTCAGTGATTGCGTTCTTCGCAATTTCTTCATGATCGGGAACTTCGCGATCGAGAAACACTTTTATAGCCATAACATCACCTGCTTCTGAAAGCGCCACAAATTCAGAACGCTTCTCTTCTGAAAGTTTCCCGATTACCGAGAGCGTTGCAGCTTTGAGCGCCACCTCACCGAACTGAGAAATAAGTTCTTTCTGTTTATCAACCGGAAACTCTGTAATTCCGAGATCGGCGGCAATTACGGCAGTTAGTTCGTCTTGCATAGGCGACAGTATAGCATTAATTATTTTATAAGTGACTTCAATTCATCTGGCTCAGGCGCTCCCATAAACGATTTAAAGAAACCGAATAGGCCTTTCGTATGCACCGGCGCTCCGGCAACCAACTTTCCATCTGAGACATACCAAGGAATGCGATGTTCTCCATTTGCATCAGCGCTATAAACTATTTTGTCTTGATTATTGGCGATGTATTCGCCGATCGCTTTCATTTTCTCTGACGGAGAACCGCCATAAACCAGAATGTGCTTATTATCTGCATCGGTGTAAAAGTGCGGTTCGTCAGTCGGTATTTCAAAGCCGGAACTATTTACAACGATATTTTCGTGCATCGCAGGCGTCTCTACTGCGACCGTGTCCGGCGCTTCTGCAGGCCCGACGACAGGCGAAACAGACGATTCGGCCTGTACTGCCGCTTCGGTCGAGTCAACAGGCATCTCTGCATTTTGAGCAGGAGCAACAGGTGTTTCAACGACAGGAATTGTCTCTGTTGCGGGGATAGGAGCAATCGGCGTCTCTGGTACAACTGGTACAGAATGCACTGCTAGTGCTTCCGAAGGATACTGAGAAGTCATTGGCGCATTTTCTAATGCGGAAACATTACTGTAGTCAGGAGTTACGATGCGTACTTGTCCGTCAGCGGCAATAAAAAGACGATCGGTAGGATTAATTTGCACACTCGTGCCATCAGCATTGAAAAATCCATGCTGCGGATCGGCAGCAATCTGATGTACGACGGCATCAACAGAGCTTTCATCCGCCGCAAAAAGTTTTGCAATATCGCTATTCGGATCAGTGTTTGGAGGAAGAGTAAAATGTTTTTCAGGATCATGAAGTTGTTCCCATATTTGTTTCGTCATATATTCGTAGCCGTGCCCTGCTGACGCATCAACAGAAATTCTAGGCATTTCTAGTTCTGGTGTGTGAATGTGCTGAACAATATGTTCCTGCGAAATTGTTGCATCTGGAGTCTGGGCAGCAGCAGTCTCCGTATGACTGAAAGGCCAATGTTGTTTCAACCATTCGTGCGTCGCCTCGCCCCATGCTGATTCGCCTGCAAGATGCACACCTTCGTAAATTGCGGCGCCCATGGCGACGGTATACCCTGCCGCCATAAGCATCGCCAGTTCCTTCTTTCTTTGTTCTGGTTGATCCGCGATTTTTTTATTTTTTTCAAATTTTAAGAACATGCTCGCCATGCCAGCAACGCGCTGTGCCACAAGACCGGATATACAAGCGAAAGCGGCTGGCACCGAAACAGTTGAAAATGCCGCGGTTCCGAGACCGAGAGCGACACCGACTCCAAGTTTCGACTTCCATCCGAGTTTGTTATATTTTTCTCCAAGAGAACGGAAGTATTTTTCTACCACGCCAAGTTCCTCCACTTCTGCGTCCAGTTCTTCCAACCGTCCGGAAAGATATGCCTCTTTAATTTTTTCCCATTCAGAGCCTTCGTCTCCTTCATCCTGAAAAGTGCCATCAAGAAGTTCAATTACTTTTTTTAATTCTTCACGATTTTCTTTTGGTGTGCCTTCTTTATTTTCCTGCGATTGTTCTGGCTCTGACAGAAGGTTAACCTCCGATTTTTTTAATACCGCTTGTTTTTTCTCAAACTTTTTTCTATCCCTTATTGAAGGGAATTTCTTTTGGTTGATTGGTTTCGGAATTTCTTCTACAACTTTTTCTTCTTCAATCAAATCGCCCATATATTTTGGAATCTCATTCTCTAATTCCACTAAAGGAACAACTTCGTCTCCTTCTGTCTTAAATTTTTTTAATCCCTTTGTAAAACCTTCATTCATACGCTTTCGTGCGAAAGATAGTGTTCGCGAATCATATTTTCAACTGTAGCACGGTCACGACCGTAGGTAATTGAGGATAAGTGGATGAGATCGTCCGCTTGTGAGGGATTTCCTGTCGGCAAATCTGTAGTCTTCATATCAAACGCCTTCTGCGGTACGCCGCCAACGAGAATCTTCACATACGCGTTACGGTTTTCTATATTGACGAAATCAAGTGCTTCAAAAACCGGTGCGAATTGTTTCGCGAAGAATTCGGCATCATCTTCGCCGACGCGGAAGACTGCCATATTGCCGACATTGCCAAAGACTGCGTCGCGTGTCTTCTCTTCTATCTGATTGAGAAACTGATGCGCGACCGTGAGCGCGAGATTATATTTCCGCGCCTCCGAAAGAATGCCGGGAATAGAATCGGTCGTTACATTCTGGAATTCATCAATATAAAGATAGAACGGCGGATATGATTCCTTCGGATGGTCGGCGCGCCCTAGAGCAGCCATAAATAGTTTCCCAACAACTATAAGACCTAGCAAATTAGCATTGCGTTCCCCCAAACGGCCTTTAGAAAGATTGACTAGCAGAATCTTTTTTGTATCCATTACTTCGCGGAATTTGAATGATGATTCTTGCTGACCGACAATCGGACGAATAAAATCATTCGCGGTAAAATCATCAAACTTGTTGGTGATATACGGAACGATATTTTCAAGTGCGGCATCGCCACCTGCTTTCGTCGCAATCTCATTCCAGAATTGGCTCACAACCGGATTCATACATTTCGCGAGTTTCTTTTTTCGGAACTCGCTGTTGGAGAGTACGCGAGCGATGTCCAACATGGTGGAACCGCTCGATGGATCTTCCATCACGAGCAGAGTTGCATTGCGAAAATACTGTTCAAACGCCGGACCCATGCTCTCTGGAACAGCGCCGTACAAGCGGTGAAAGATGGAAAGAAGCTCGTTAACGATGAATGTTTTCTGTTCCGGGCGCGAAAAATCGTATTCTAAGAAATTGAGGCCAAAGGGGCGCGAGAGGTCGGCGGGATCAAAATAAATAACATCTTTGTACCGTTCGGGGGGCACGGCGGCGAGAATATCCAAAACATCAGACCCGTGCGGGTCGATGAAACAGCATCCTTCGCCATTCTTGATGTCTTGCATAATCATTGACTTCATCAAACCGGTTTTACCTGTTCCCGTCTGGCCGATGATATAGAGATGCCGCAGGCGGTCTTCTGGATCGAGATAAATGTGCGTTTGCTGGTCGCGATAGGTATTACTGCCAAGCAACACGCCTGCGCCGGTTGATGGATGAGAGAGCGAGACCGGCGCAGGCGCGTGAGTGAAGCGCGATTGTTTCAAATGCGGTGAAGACTCGATGCCCGACGGCGGAAAATGATAGAGCGTCGTCAATTCGCGAAGCGATAAGGGAAGCGCGTGAGAATCAGGCAAACGGAAAGAAAAATCGTTCAAGACACTCGGCGCGTTCCGCGGCTCGGCGCGTTTAAACAGCAGTTTATTCCCCTGCATATTCGCGAACTGGTTGAATGCCGATTCGAGTTCGCCCAGCACTTGATCTGCTTTCTTTTCATCGTTTGAAGACGCGACTACTCGCAGCGTGGCGCCGACGATAGGCGCGCTGATCTTTTTTTCTACTTGTTCAATGGATGTCTTGTTCTCTTCTCTCTGTCGAGTTTCGGCTTCTTTTGCTTTTTCTTCGTCCTTCGGTTTGCTTGAGAAAAATGTCCGCCCGATTTCTCGCGCCAAATCGCCCAGTATGGTTTCAGGCGTTGCAAATGCCGCAGAGCGTTTTTCGCCTTTTTGCAATGCCTGCAAAATTTTTTGGTAATGCTTCACATGCCGTTCTCCGCGCGGCTCAATGATGATCTGCAACACTGCGCCTTCGCCGGTATGTTCTATTTTTGCAAAAGCGTTAAGAATCGCATTGAGAGGATCGTAGTCAAAATCAGCATAGTCTTTCAACGGCAGTGCCGGATGTTCCGTAAGGACCGCAGTCGAAGCGAGCGAAACGCCCCCCGAAGCGAAAATATTATAATCAGAAGGCTGTGATGCCACCTGTGCATTCGGAAATACCGCAAGAAGTTGTTTTTCAAAGAGAGAACACTTTCCGTTCGGCACTGCGGCATAAAATTGGAGTTCGGGACTATCAGCGGGCACAGCGAGTTCGAGCGCGTAATAGTGCGGTTCGCCATTTGTCGTTTCAGCAACCGAAAGAAGGCCGGCGTAGAACTGTTCCATCCCCGAGATAAGTTCTTTAAGCGTCTTTGCACGCGCATTCGGTTCGCCAGTCTTCGGCCCGGGAAGCGATATTTCATATAAGGTCATTTTGAGCGCCTGGAAGCGCGGCGTCTTTTCATCTATTCCGAGAGCGGGTAATCCCGCTGCGACATATCGCACGAGATATCGATGAAAATCATCGGCAACATGCGGATCATGAAGCTTTTCAAGCACAACAAGCGCATTCTTAATTCCCTTCTCTTCCATTGTCTGCCGCAAGCTTTTAATCGCCTGCTCGCCGTCGCCGAGATTGAGCGTTGCGAGTATTTCTTGCGCAACGCCATTCGCTGCTGTTTCGCTAATACGATATTCAGGAATTAAGATTTCTTGCGGAGCTGCGCGATGCGCGTGAATTTCTTCGGAAATAATAGCCGCGCGCTCGGGCGTTCCCTGTTCTGCGACTTCTTTTTCTTTGTGCGCAACTTGTTCGCGCAGATACGCGAGTTCTTCTTCGGGCGTGGACAATGTCGGTGCCGATTCCATTGGTTCTAGTATACTGCATGTAAATGGATTCATTTCTCCAAGCGTGGATACATCTTGATGCAATTGCTCTCGTACAGACGATTGGGTATCTTGGCGTCGCGTTATTCGTTTTTGCCGAGAGCGGAATTCTTCTCGGTATTTTCCTTCCGGGCGACTCGCTTCTCTTCGCAGCAGGATTGCTTTCTGCGAGCGGTTTTATTCCGTACATTCCGTTAGTTCTCATTGTCGTTGTTTCAGCCATACTCGGCGATTCGACCGGATATTGGTTCGGTACAAAGATGGGCGATACTCTTTTCAAACGAAAGGATTCGCGCTTTTTCAAACAAGAATATGTGACGCGCACGCAGAAATTCTTTGAAGCGTACGGCGGCCGCGCGATTGTGCTCGCGCGTTTCGTGCCTATCGTCCGCACTATTGCACCTGTTCTCGCCGGCGTTGGTTCTATGAGTTATAAAAAGTTTCTCTCCTACAATGTGTGTGGCGGATTCGCATGGGGCGCGGGAATGGTTTCGCTTGGCTATTTTCTCGGTTCGATAATTCCAAACAGCGAACAGTATGTGCTTCCGCTCTCGCTCGTCATCATCGTGCTTTCATTCATTCCATTTTTTATCAATCACTTGCATGGAAAGCGCGCGCGCTGTTTGATATTTCTTTTCGCTGTGCCTTTTTTGCTTCTGGTATTTATCACGAGAGAAGTGGCAGTAGCGAATAATTTCTTGTTGGCTGCCGATGAATGGGTTGAAACGATGCTTGTTAGCATTCGCACTCCAGCTTTCTTGCACCTATTCAAGTGTATAACTATGTTGGGAGATACTGTTGTCGTTATAGCCGTAACGGGAATCGCAGGAATAGCGTTGATATTTTCCAGATATAAAGCATACGCAGCAGGACTTTTCACTGCGGTCATTGGCGCAAGCGGTACAAGCTATCTCATGAAAGAAATGATAGAACGCGCGCGACCGGATGGTCTTATTCCCTCGGTGATTGAAACTTCCTCCTCGTTCCCAAGTGGACACGCCACGCTCGCGATAGCTTTATACGGCTTTTTGACCTTTCTTCTTTGCAAACGATATCCAAAGATAGCGGCTCTTATTACGATAAAAGCGATTTTCGTTATTCTCGCGATAGGATTCAGCAGATTATATTTGGGCGTGCATTTTCCGAGCGATGTTCTCGCCGGATATCTTCTCGGCGGCCTGTGGCTTTTTATAGGAATTGAAATAGCCGCCCTATTAAAAAATAAAAAGAGAATGGTATAGTGCGATGATGTTCAAGAAATTCGGTCGTACGGCGCTTGTTATATGTATTCTCAGCGCTGCAGTGCTTTCACTGCCTATTATATTTACAGTCAGTCTCCACTATGTGCAGAAAAATATTTCTCCTATGGCGTTCGGACAATTCCCTGTCACCGTTGATCCTAAAAATAAAGTCATCGTTGAAAGTGATCATGTAAATGCATTTTTTGAAAGCGAAAAGTCCCCGCTTCAAGCAACCGTTAAAAATACCGGCGGTGCATTCTGGAATATATTCGGGAAACTGGCGGCAACTATTTCCAAGATACCGTGGTATCAGAATATCGCCGGAGTGGCAGGCGCGGAAAATCGTTTTGTCACCATCACGCCCGGAATGAGAAAAGAGCAAGTGGCGAATGCATTCGCGATTGCTCTGAAATGGAATAATGACCAAAAAATAGAATTTATGACTGCCGACGCGCTCGCAACGCTTCCTCTCTCTGAAGGCTCGTTTTCGCCCGGCATTTATTCTGTTACTGCTGATACGACTCCCGCAGAAGCGCAAGCATTAGTGAACAGTCATTTCACTGAAGAAATTCTTTCGCATTATGGGATAACAACAGCCCAAGTGGTGCCCCTCGAACAAGCGCTCACGATAGCGTCGCTTATTGAACGAGAAGCCGGGGGAGCTGATGATATGCGCATCATATCTGGCATCATCTGGAATCGGATTTTTGCGAATATGAAGCTCCAGATAGATGCAACGCTTCAATATACGAAAGCGAGCAGTATGGCATCAGGGAGCTGGTGGCCGAAGGTAGTGCCCGCGGATATGTATCGCAAATCTCCCTATAACACCTACTTAAACAAAGGGCTCCCGCCGACGCCGATCGCAAATCCGTCTGTCGCTTCTGTTCTTGCCGCTCTTAATCCGAAAAACACAACCTGTATGTTTTATTTTCATGATAATGCGGGACAATTCCACTGCACCGACACCTATGAAGAGCATGTCGCGCTCTTAAAGAAATATTTTGGACGGGGAAAGTAATTGGGGTTTTATTTCCCCAGATCAAGAATATCGTCAATGCGGATTTGTTCGACAAATTCCGGCACATGGGAAACAAGAATCATCGCACCGGCATATGAATCAAGCGCTTTGGCGATGATAGGCAGATGACGAAAGTTGATGTGATTCGTCGGCTCGTCCAAAATAAGCAATCCTGGCTGTTCCAAGACGAGCGAGGCGAAAGCGACAAGACCTTTTTGCCCTTCTGAAAGATTTCCAATTTTTGTATGCATCACCTCCGAAGAGAGTAAGAATCCGGCAGCAGTCGCGCGCAATTTCTGTTCATCCGGTTGTCCCATTGCTTTCATAAGTGCAGCGAACACCGTCTGATCGAAATCAAGCGTAGAAAAATCTTGGCGATAATAGCCGACCTTCACGCCGTCTGTTATGTGCGAGCCTTCTGGCGAGCCAAGGACGATCCGCTCGAGGAGCGTACTCTTCCCGATGCCATTCGGGCCTTTTAAAAGTAGATGCTGATTTTTCCGCAATGAGATATTCGCTTTCTTCGTCACCGGCTTTTTCCCTCCGTGAAGCGTATATGAAGAAAGTGAAAGAACGACTCCGCTTAAATCAGATTGCGCGGGAATAGTGAACGGTCGAATGGTTTTATCTTCTTTCCGCACATCCACCTTAGCTTCTTCCATTTCTTCTACTTCTGTGCGCATTTTTTTCGCAACAAGGCGCATCTTGCCTCCTTTCTGCGCGAAGAAGTTTGCCTTTTCTTTATTTTCTTGGATTTTTTTCGCGAGCTGCGCATTCTTCCGATTCTCTCGGTCGATACGGGCGAGAATATCGCGCTGTACATCAATATAGTTTCCCGGATACTGTTCAATCTTTCGCGTAAAGACATCGAGATAGAGAACGCCCGTGGTAAACGCGTTCAAGAATTTCGCATCGTGCGAGATGACGATGCAAGTAGACGGATAGTCCACAAGAAACTTCGTGAGATGTTCGATGCCGGCGGCGTCCAAATTATTTGTCGGTTCGTCTAAAAGAAGCAAATCGGGATTCTGGATAATCGCTGAAGCGAGAAGGAGCCGTGCCTGTTGTCCGCCGGAAAAAGTCTTTATCACACGGTCTTTCGGAGCGTGCAGATTCACGACTTCAAGCACTGCATCAATTCGCGGATCAATATCGTACACCGGCTTCGCAAAACATTTCTGAAAAAATTCACGAACCGTAAGCTCAATCTGATCGCGCGGAATGACCTGCAGCGCTGTCGCTATCGTTATGCCGTGCGACACATGTATCTCGCCGGATTCAGGCTTCAGCTTTCCCGACATAAGCGCAAAGAGTGTCGACTTCCCTGAGCCGTTTTGGCCCATTATCGCCATCTTCATTCCTCGGCGCACGGGAAAATCCACCTCATCGAGGATTGGTTTATTGTGCCCATATTCAAACGAAACTTTTTCAAAGCGAATAACGCTTTCTTCTCTGTTCATATCTATTCGTATTACTTCGATAGGCTGTCTGTCATCTTTAAGATGACATACTTTTTGGGAAAAGACAACTTTTGAAGAATCTCCTACCCAAGAATTTTAAGAGACCTCTTTATAGCAACAAAAGCATACGCCCATAAGAACGGAAGCCAGATAGGCATAATCCCGAAAAGACTATTACGAACGAAAGTTTCTACCCCTGTCTGAATAAAGGAATACTCTGATGCTGTTATGACTATTAATCCGAATGCATACGCACTATAATCATTCTTTTCTCGTTTGATTGCGAACGAAACACCCGCGATCAGAATATAAATGAATGCTAAGAAGTAGTCATTCACTATAATCGGTATGATGCCTATCATACACGCAACCGGAATTGCATTGAGAAGTATCTTTTTCGTTTTGTTCATTATAGTTGAAGTATACAGCCAATTTTAAAATTCTTTCATATGAGCCACAAAAATATTCTTTCCAATCAATTTCTTTAAAAAACAAACAGCTCCGCATCGCGGAGCTGTTTGTTTTTGCTCAATATAATTTATTGTTCAAGCACCGTTTGAATCTGAGCAACCGTTGTCTCGTCAACACCAAAGGATTGCAGAACCTCAATGAGGAACATTTTCTGTTCTTCAGTGAGGGTAGCGAGGACTGAAGCGGTCGAGCTATCTATCTGGTTAGGTCCTGTTTCAGTCGCGGCAAACGCGAAAGGAGCAGAAACCCCAGAAATCAAGACGGCTGAAAGAAGAGCGGACAAACCAATTGAACGGAGTTTACGAGATGCATTTCCCATAGCGATAAATAATATGAAATCTTAATTTTATAACCTTCTATCTTCTTACATTTTGTCTGGGCTCTAGATTACCACCGCGCACTTATTTGTCAATATGCCTTCGTTATACTTATTATTTTAGAGAAATGACTTGAATCCCCTTATTGTCTATATCCTCTCTTGGCCAGAATTTTTCCAATTCTTCAATTTTCCATTTCCCTACATAGCCGACCTCTTTTCCTATTTCGCGACCAGTATAACTCACGGTTTTTGGATCCCATTCCTTTAGCACTAAAACATCGCCTTCTTCAATCTCAAAATCGTTCAAACGAACTTCAAATGTTTTCTTGTCATCGACAATCTGTTGGAAATATTCAGGCCAAACTTTCTTTTCTATTTTCTTCATAGTTTACATTGTATCAAACCTAGTTTCTTTTCTCGGCGCCAACCCTTGATTTCGGACTCTCGTCTGCGAGCTTCTTTAAGCGTTGAAAATGTTTCCGAATATTTGAGTTTTACTGGCCGACGAATTTTTGTGTAATGCGCGCCCCATTTTGAATCGTTGTGCTGTTTTAGACGCCTGTCGAGATCATTAGTACACCCGACATAGAAAGAATTGTCGGCACACTGAAGTATATACATAAAATACATATCCGTAATTCTACACTTCGTCGAAGACTCCTCAGCGCCTTCTTCGCACGAAGAATTAACAACATCCTCAATTAAACGAGTACACAATTAACGAGAGCCGAAGGCCCTGATGAGCGAAGCGAAGAAGGGCTGGGAGACAGGGAATCGAACCCCGATTCACGCCTTCAAAGGGCGCTGTCCTACCTTTAGACGATCTCCCAATGAATGTACTGTACCATCAATTCTCAAATTCGTCCGCCCCTATTTGATTCCTTTATCAAGACCTTCGTGGAAGAGTTCCAGAACAGCGAGCTCGAGCGGAAGCGCAGGAATGGGCGCATAACGAATGCGCTCGGCGGCAGTGAGGAATGCGAACATGGTCGCATGCGTGATACCTTTCCCTGCTGCAAACTTCTCGAGAGCGGCGAACTCGTCCGCGCCGAGCTCGCTCTGGAGCGAGGCGCGGAGCTCGGGCGCATAGCGAATGAGAAGCGTGGCGCGAAGTGCTTCCAGTACGAGCTCCAAGAAAAGCTTCATATCGGCGCTCGACTGGGCCGCCTGTTCAATCGCGGAGAGCGCTGTTCCCTGTTCGCCGCTCGCGAGTGCGCTTATGAGCGCATGCACTTGCTCGTGGCGCGGAGCGCCAGTCGCCTGTTCTACTTCAACGCGCGTAAGCTTCTTATCAATTGAAGCGGATAGCACTTTCTGCAAAACCGAGAGCGCGTCGCGGTACGAGCCTTCAGCTAGCATCGCGATAAGTTCTGCAGCGTCGGGCGTGAGTGTGTATCCTTCTTTCTTCGCCACTGCCGTTGTCATTTTCGCGAGTATTGCGCGCGTCGGCTTCTTAAATTCAAAAACCTGACAGCGCGACTGTACAGTCTCCGGAACTTTTTCTAATTCGGTCGTGGCGAGAATAAAAACCGCGTGCGCGGGCGGCTCCTCAAGCGTTTTCAGGAATGCGTTCCATGCTGACTTCGAGAGCATATGAACCTCATCAAGAATATAGACTTTGTATGGCGATTGGAACGGCAATGTATAGACGCCTTCAATAAGCGCGCGGATATCCTCTACGCTGTTGTTGCTCGCGGCATCAATCTCGTATAAGTCATTCTCGGTACAGCCTATCGCGTTCGCGAAGATGCGAGCAACAGAAGTCTTCCCGAGACCGCGCGTGCCGGCGAAGAGATATGCGTGGCCGATGTTCTTGGTCTTCGACGCTTCCTCCAACGGTTTCGTCACCTGCTCCTGCCCAACGACATCCGCAAAGGTCGCGGGACGATGAACTCTATAAAGAGACTGATGCGCCATAAGGACAGTATACAGCGAGCATCCGCTGTGCGCATGTACGAGGGTAAGACTTGGCCTAGCTGCTCTGAGAGTGCTCGTACAGGCGAATGGCGGATGCGAGATCCCTAGCATTTTCAGCGGTCATAAGTTTCGCGCGAAGATCGGCAGCACCAGAGAAGCCCGTGACGAATGCCTTTATGTGCTTTTTAAAAAGAGAAAAGTTTTTCGGCGGAGACAGTTTTTCAAAATCGTATGCGAGCTCAGTGAGCGCTGCAAGCTTCTCGGCGAGCGGCGTATCTTCATTTTTCCTCCCAGCGAAAATCCATGGATTCCCGAACATCGCTCTGCCGAGCATCACGCCATCACAACCGGTTTCTTTTGCGAGTCGATTCCCTTCTTCTATGCTTTCAATATCGCCGTTGCCGATAATCAGGACATTGGGATTTATTTTGTTACGAATTTCTACTGCCTTTTTCATCAATTCCCAATTCGCCGGCACGAGCGATAATTCCTTGCGCGTGCGCAAATGAATGGTGATGACCGCAGGAGCAGCTTCAAGCAATATCGGCAGCCATTCTTCAAGCGATTCTTTGTTATAACCAATACGCGTTTTCACTGACACAGGCAACTCGCTCGCATTTTTTGCTGCATGAATTAATTCAACTGCGAGTTTCGGATTCTTCATCAGCGCAGCGCCGGACTTTTGTTTTTCTACTGAACGATCCGGACAGCCCATATTTATATCGACACCGTCAAAGCCGAGTTCCGCGATGAGTTTCGTTGCGTACGAGATCATCTCGGGCTTTGATGAAAATATCTGAGCAACGATGTGGTGTTCTTCTGGCGAAAATTGCAAATCGCGCATAAGCGGATTTTCAGCATCTGACATTTTTTGTATTTCTCGCGTGTGATACAAGCCATCCGCCGAAACGAATTCAGTCCAGAAAACATCGGGCTTTCCACGCTTCGCTATAAGCGCGCGGAAAGCAGCATCGGTCACATCTTTCATCGGCGCCATCGCGAAAAATGTCTGCCTGCCGGTAGGCAGGGCTTTCGGTAAGTTATTCCAGAACGATTTCATTTCTTCTTCATATACACCTTCCCGTCAAAACGCACATCAACATATTCAAGAGAACCATCTGAAAGATTTAAATTGGTACGGGCGGATACGAGCGCGGTAAAAGCATTTTGTTCATCTCCGATTACATAGGTGATGCGCGTACCGCTCGCGAGATAGTCATCAATTTCATCACCACGGAAGACGATATGCGTAACCGGCGAGCCGAGCGTGGAGAGTTGTCGAGCAAAGTCAAAGACGGAAGGAAGCTCGTTCGAATATGCAATAGTTGCGCGAAGCGGTTCTTGCGTTTCGCCTACAAGCGGCGCATACACGATGAAAGGATTGATGGTTTGCGTTGTCGTCGCTGAAGCGGCGAAGAGAAATCCTTTTGCATCGAAGAGGTAGCAGTATTCTTCGACGCCAGCGGTTGGAGCGAGTCCGCACCATCGTGCTACCGGAATGCTTTTGTCCGCTTTGATTGATAAACTCGTGAGCCCGTTTCGGAATATTGAAACAGCAGCTATCTCTGGATGTGCGGCAATGATGTCGGCACGGATATGCGCTTCAGGGAAAAAGAAAATTGAATCCCGCGGAATGATGCCGAAATATCTTCCCTGCATCGCATTCGTCGCATATGCAGAAAATGATTCGTCCGCACCGAAGATTTGAATATTCGAAATGCGCACGGCGCTCTGACAGAGGCCATACACAACAGCTCCTAAGAATAAGAGAAAAAGAATACCGAGCGCAATAGCGATACGGCGATGACGACTTTTCCGCCGCATCGCAAGCCGCGCACCCTGGCCGGGCAGGCTACTGTGCTCCGCCGATGACGCTTTTCCCGACATACGGTACCAAGGCGTCTGGCACTTTAATCGTACCGTCCGCTTGCTGATAGTTCTCTACGATAGAAACGAGAATGCGCGGCGTCGGTATCGCAGTTGAGTTCAAGGAATGTGGGAAACGCATATTCCCCTCGGCATCGCGATAACGGATATTAAGCCGACGCGTCTGGAAATCGTGGAAGTAGGATGCTGAGCTTATCTCGCGATAGGTATTCTCGCCGGGTATCCAGAGTTCAACATCAAATTTCTTGACCTGACCGAGGCCGAGATCGCCACCACAGTTTACAACCGTGTGATACGGGATATTCAGAAGTTCAATAAATTCTTCCGTGTTGCGATTCAGCCATTCGTGCGTGCGAGCCGACTCGTCGTGCTCGGCCTTACAGAGCACGACTTGTTCCCATTTGAAAAATTCATGCACGCGAATGAGACCGCCGACATCTTTCCCGTGTGCACCCGCCTCGCGACGGAAGCAAGGCGAGAACGCGAGAAACTTTATCGGGAACGCATTTGCATCAAGCGTCTCGTTCATATGATAGCCCATCGTCGCAACTTCGGCGGTGCCCGCGAGATATTCGCCGTCTTGCGTTTTGTAGAGATCTTCCTCGCCCTGTGGCAGATAGCCCGTTCCCATAAACGGCTCACGACGCACTAAAGACGGCACACTGAGTAATGTCATTCCTTTTGCAGAAAAATGTTTGAGCGCTAACTGCCACACGGCGTTCGCAAGAAGCACACCATCGCCTTTCAAGAAATAGCCGCGGAAGCCGGCGACTTTCGTTCCCCGCTCAAAGTCGGCAATATCAAGCGCGGTCATAAGTTCAGCATGACCTTTTGGCTTAAAATCAAACTCCGGCAGAGTGCCCCATTTCTTCACTTCAAGATTATCGGCATCGCTATCGCCATCAGGAACTGACATATCGGGAATATTCGGTACCGAGAGCATAAGATTTTGCCACTCAACCATTACTTCCTTCAATCGTTCTTCGCTTTCAGTCATACCATCTTTTAGATGACGCATCGCCTCAAGTAATTTCTCGCGTTCCATATCTTTCGCGCGAGGCATCTCATTGCTACGGCGAATCTGTTCATTGCGCTTCGCGTCGAGCTCCTGTCGAATCCGCTTGCGTTCATCGTCAACCTCGAGCAGACGGTCAATGTCCACCTCTATGTGTTTTTTCGCTGCGCCAGCCTTAATAATCTCCGCGTTCTCCCGAATAAAATGTATGTCAAGCATATCTTCCTAGTATACTGCAGGTATGGAGATACGCGAACTGCCACGAGAGGAGTGGCCTGCACAACTATTGGAGATACCGCAGCAACCGAAAAAGCTCTGGCTGCGCGGCGCATTACCAGCAGAAGGAACAAAGCTTCTTACCGTCGTCGGGAGCCGTGCGATGACGCGTTATGGGCAAGAAGCATGTCAAAAGTTGATTACCGGTCTCGCGGGCTATCCTGTTTCCATCGTCAGCGGCCTTGCGCTCGGCGTTGACACCTGCGCACACAAGGCGGCGCTTGCCGCCGGACTCCACACACTTGTCGTTCCCGGTTCCGGCCTTGGCGATGAAGTGCTGTACCCGAGAAGCAATCGCGCTTTTGCTAAAGAGATTCTCGCCGCTGGTGGTGGAATGCTCTCTGAATATCCGCCTGACCAGGCTTCGCACATACACTACTTTCCAGAACGCAATCGACTGATGGTAGGGCTCGCTGATGCCGTACTCGTCATTGAAGCAGGACAGAAATCGGGAACGCTTATCACTGCGCGCCTCGCGAGCGAATACAATCGAGAGTTGCTCTGCATTCCCCATCGTATCGGTGATCCGCATGCATTCGGTCCACATCTATTCATCCGTCTCGGCGCGGCGCTCGTCTCTGACCCACTCCACATTCTTGAAGCACTCGGGATACCGCCACGAGAGACAAGCTCGACAGCCCTGACCGGGCAGGCCGCGCCGACAGATTTAGAGGATACTGAGCTGGCAATTTGGCATATGCTTGAAGAACCGAAGACGAGAGATGAAATATTGCGTACTTCGACTTCGCTCAGCATCTCCGCAGGAGTACCTGCTTCGACAGGCGAAATATTAACAGCTCTCGTCGCTTTGGAGCTTCGCGGGCTTATTCGCGAAGAATTCGGCGCATGGCACCGCATATGAAAATTTACTCTTGGAATATGGAATTTTGTAATCGGAAACTCGACAGCGCATTCGAGTTTATCGCGCAGAGCGATTTTGATATTTTCTGCTTGCAGGAAGTGCCTGAAAAATTTCTTGAACGGCTCAAGACGCTTTCGTGCTCTATTGCTTTCTGCACTGATGCCGATATTGTCTCTGCTAAAAATACTAAACGCATCTTCCTCGTTATCCTTTCTGCATATCCGATTACCGGCGAAAGCGAAATTGCGTTCCCTGATTATGTTTCTTCTCTGCGTTCGCGCTTATTTACTTTCCTTATGCGGCCCTTTAATATTTCTGGAATAAAAAATCATCACAGCTTCTTTGTTGATGTGGAATTGCCGGAAGGACGCATGCGCGTTTATAATCTTCATCTCATTCTCGCATCGCAACCTACATGGCGCCTGAAAGAGTTCGAAGAAACAATGACGCAATGTAATACGGCCTGCCCGAACATAGTCTGTGGTGATTTCAATACCCTTGAAACGCCGTACATTGCGCCGCTTAATTGGATTTTTGGCGGCCGTATGACTGATGCACTGTTCTGCCATCGTGAACGAATACATATTGAAAAGTGTTTTACAGCACATGCATTAATCAACGCGCTTCGCGGTATGGTCACTCATCCGCTCTCTCATTCGCAGCTGGATCACATTCTCGTTTCAAATTCGTTTTCAATCAAAAATGCAGAGGTTATTCCCAATCGCTTTGGCTCAGACCATCACCCAATACGAATGGAAATTTGTTAGTCACAACTTGACCATATATAGGTATTCGCGCTATGAGTTATATCGTGGGCAACCGATTACTTATTGTGGAGTCGCCAACAAAGGCGCGCACTATTGGAAATTATCTCGGCAAGGATTACACAGTCCTTGCTTCTGTTGGGCATGTGCGCGATCTGCCGAAATCAAATAAAGATGCCGTTGATATCGAAGGCGGTTTTATTCCGCGCTATGTCATCTCTCCTGATAAGCAGGAAGTAATCGAAAAGATACAGCGAGCAGCAGCGAAGGCTGATGAGATATATCTCGCGACCGACCCAGACCGCGAGGGCGAGGCGATTGCGTGGCACATTAAAGAAGTCGCAAATCTAAAGAAGCCAAAGCGGGTTGTTTTCCACGAAATTACCAAGGCGGCTATTGAAGAGGCGCTCGCGCATCCGCGTATGATTGATGAGAATTTGCGCCGCGCGCAAGAAGCGCGGCGCGTCCTGGACCGCATTGTCGGCTATGATCTTTCTGGCCTTATTTGGAAGAAAGTGCGTTACGGACTTTCTGCCGGTCGTGTGCAATCTCCAGCACTTCGCATCCTCGCAGAACGAGAACGAGAAATAAAAGCATTCTTGCCGGTTACTTATTTCGTTCTCAGCGCTCTTTTTAAATCCAAATCAGGCGATATTAATACTACCTGCGTCGAACAGCCTGCAACAAAAGAAGAAGCCGAAAGAATTGTACAAGACGGACGAAGTGCTCGCTGGAGCGTCGCAGACATTGGAGAAAAAGCCGAAGACAGAAATCCACGACCTCCGTTTACCACCTCGACTTTACAGCAGACCGCTTCAACACGCCTTGGCTTCGCGCCATCGAGGACAATGCGCGCGGCGCAAAAACTATATGAAGCCGGACACATTACCTACATGCGCACCGACTCAGTGAACCTTGCGAAAGAAGCAGTCGCAAAAATGGCGGGCGTTGTTGAAAAACAATTCGGGAAAGAGTATCTCCAAATTCGCGTATATAAGACTACTAGTAAAAATGCACAGGAAGCGCACGAAGCCGTCCGCCCCACTGATCCGCTCAAAGAACGCGCGGGTTCTACGCCAGACGAAGTGCAGCTTTATGAACTTATTCGCGTTCGCGCACTCGCTTCGCAAATGGCTCCTGCGCGCATTATGCGCACTTCGGTTTCAGTAAAAGCCGACACGGATATTCCTCTTTTTACTGCGAATGGTTCTCGCGTTCTTTTCCCCGGCTGGCTGGCACTCGACACGAAAGCGCGCAGCGAGGATGTCGAGCTACCGAAACTTTCCATCGGCGATGTGCTCCCGCTTCTCTCGCTTAGCGCGGAAGAAAAACAAACTGAACCGCCAAATCGCTATACCGAAGCGGGACTTATTAAAGAACTGGAGAAACGAGGCATCGGCCGTCCGTCAACTTATGCGTCTATAATGAAGACGATTCAAGATCGCGGATATGTGGAAAAACTTGCCCGTGCTCTGAAGCCGACGGCAACTGGTATGGTCGTTTCTGGCTGGCTTGAAGAACATTTCCCCGAATATGTAAGCGATACCTTTACCGCTGAAATGGAAAATGAGCTTGATGAAATTGCACGAGGAGAGAGAGGGTACACCGAAACTCTTTCTGCATTTTATAGTCCATTCGAAAAAGCAGTGCGCGCAAAAGATAAACTCCCGAAAGCAACTTCGCTCGGTGATGCACCAAGTGAATTCCCTTGCCCGCTCTGCGACAGCCCGATGGAATTCAAGCTCGGCCGCGGCGGCGTTTTTATGAGCTGCAAGCGATACCCCGACTGTCTCGGCGCGCGAACTGAAGAAGGCACTGAACTGAAAGGCGACGAGCCGATCGGCAATGACCCGAAGACTGGCGCACCTATTTATATAAAAACCGGTCGTTTCGGGCCGTATGTGGAAATGGCATTGCCAGAAGAAGAAAATAAACAGGACGAAGAAAGTAGCGACAATGGAAAGAAACCAAAAAAGAAAAGTGCCACGAAACGCGGGAAGGGCCGTCCGAAAAAAAGCGCGAAACGCGCAAGCATCCCAGCCGGCACTGACCTCGCACAAGTAACGCTTGCTGATGCGTTGAAATACCTCTCGCTTCCGCGCGAATTGGGCATGCATCCGTCAACCGGCAAACCAGTATTCGCTTCAACCGGCCGTTTCGGTCCGTATGTCGGCAGCGACGGCGAGTTTCGTTCGCTTAAACCTGCGGTGGGTGATCCGTATACCATCACGCTCGATGAAGCGCTTTCATTGCTTTCCGTTCCGAAACAGCCGCCGAAAGGCGTTGAAATCGTAAAAGAAATCGGCAAGCATCCGCGCACCGGTAAAAACCTTGTGCTCTATAAATCAAAACAAGGGCTCTTTTTGAAAAAAGGCTTGCGCCGCATCTATCTTCCCGATTCTATAAAAGCTGATGCTATTACCCCAGATGAAGCTGCTGAGTATTTAAAGTAGATAAAAAAACCGGCGCATGTTGTATGCGCCGGAAAACTTAAAATCGAAAAATTATTTCTCTTCGCCTAACGGAATTACCGGATAATCAGACAAATCCTGACACTCCGAACCGGAGTCTTTGGTAATTTTTTCAACGGCACCGCCGCCAAATCTAGGAACATGTCCTGACTTGATTGTGGCAAAACGAAAACGAAATTTTGGATCCAATTTTTCTAATTGGAACAAATGCCATTTTATAACTTTTTCCCTGCAGCCGATGTAATCGAATACAACCTCGACCTTCCAGGTAAATTTCGATTTACCTGGCAAAAGTCCGACGAAGGCAACTACGAAACGAGCGAGAAAGAGAGGCATAATAGGTACTCCTTTTTTGAATGAGCGAGAAAGATGTTCTGGCGCCAGTATACTCGCTTTAGGACAAAATAAAAGAGTTAGTGTATAATATTTCATCTATGACGACCGCCAAAGAGATTATTGGCGAAATGTCCAATCCTTCAGACGAGGACATCGCCTGTATTGAGAAGGCGTACGAATTTTCAAAAAAGGCGCACGAAGGCCATATGCGTTATTCTGGCGAACCGTATTTCGTCCATCCGGCAGCCACCGCAAAAATTCTTGCCGAATATGGCATGGACGCGATGACTATTGCCGCTGGTCTTCTCCACGATACGATTGAGGACGGTTGCGTCTCTCCCGAAGAATTTGAAAAAGAATTCGGGAAGGAACTGCTCTTCATTGTTGAAGGCGTAACCAAGCTCGGCAAACATAAATATCGCGGCGCCGAACGGCATGCCGAATCGCTTCGCCGGCTTCTCGTTGCGACTGCGAGCGACATACGCGTGCTAATCGTGAAGCTCGCTGATCGCAAACATAATATGCAGACGCTTGAATATGTATCCGAGCATAAACGAAAACGCATCGCGCTCGAAACACTGGAGATTTATGCCCCAATCGCTGATCGTCTTGGCATGGGTAAGATGAAAGTCATCCTCGAAGACCTAGCATTCCCTTTCGTAGATCCTGATGCCGCAGCGCACACTGCTGAAGTGCGTAAATTAAAGACAAAAGAGACTGAAGACGGTTTGATAGAAGTTCAAAAGGAACTTCGACGCGAACTTGCAAAAAAAGGTCTGACGAACTTCCGCACTGATATTCGTATGAAAGGGCTGTGGAGTTTGCATCAGAAACTCATACGAAAGCATGATGACATCAGTCTTATTCACGATATCGCAGCATTACGGCTTATTGTTCCAACTATTGAAGATTGTTATACCACGCTCGGCATTGTGCACGCGCTCTACAAGCCGTTGCCGGGAGAATTTAAGGATTACATCGCTTTCCCGAAACCAAACGGGTATCAGTCGCTCCACACGACAGTCGTAACGCCGCATGCAGGTATCGTTGAAATTCAAATCCGTAATGAAGAAATGCACCGCCGTGCGATGTTCGGCATCGCTTCGCATATGTCTTACAAGCAACTGGGGAAAGGCGTTGAAAAATTGGATAAAGAAGTCCAGAAAAGCAAATTCTCAGCTCTTTCTTTTTCTTGGTTCCGTTCGCTCATCCCTTCGCTTATGAATGTTTCAAAAAAAGAAAATGAAATAAAAAGTACGGTAAAAGTTCCGCCCTGGCTCGCTGAACTCGCAGAAGCGCATACGGATGTTGCCGGTTCAGAAGATTTTGTAGAGGGATTGAAGGAAGATTTCTTCTCGCATCGCGTGTTCGTCTTTACTCCTCAAGGCGATGTTATTGACTTGCCTGCCGCATCGACACCGATTGACTTCGCTTATGCGATACACAGCGACCTAGGTAATCATCTACAAGGAGCAAAGGTCAACGGGAAACTTGTTTCCTTTGATACGAAGCTTGATAACGGCGAAGTTGTTGAAATAGTGCGGCGCGATTCGGCGCATCCATCGCCGAAATGGCTTGAGATTGTGCGCACTTCTCTTGCGCGCAGGCACATTCGCAACGCGCTCGGTATGACTGAACCCGAGAAAGTATCTCGGCGACGGCGCACGCATATCACAAAAACAAAAAATAAATAATTAAACGGTAAAGTTGCTTACTGAATATAGTTCATCGTCGTATTCTTCCGGTGCAGCCGGCGGAACGGGATCAATCTGATCGGATTCCGGACTCGTATTTTCTGAATCTGTAGAGATTTCATTTGAGTCTGAAGCTGAACGGATCGCAAGCGATTCAACAAGAGCAGACAAATCGTCGGGCGAGAAGAAATCAATAAGCAGCCGGCCTCCTTCAGCATTGGTTTCAATAATGACGCGCGTTCCCAAAGTCTCGGTAAGAGATTTTTCGAGCTCCACCATCTCAGGCGTCTTTCGATGATACTTGCGTACTCGCTCTTGTGCGATAGAACGAGCGATTCGTTCAGCTGCGCGCACCGAGAGCCGTTTCAGAGTGATTTCTCTAAAAAGAGTCTCACGCTCCTCTTCATGATCATTGAGCGCAAGCAGCGTACGCGCATGACCCTCGCTCATCTCTTTATCCACGACGGCATTTTGCATATGTTCAGGCAACGAAAGAAGACGAAGTGAGTTCGAAACATATTCGCGGCTTTTGCCGATTTTCGCTGCCGTCTCAGCATGCGAAATGCCGAATTCATCAATAAGTTTTTGAAGCGCCTTTGCCCTATCAATAGCGTTGAGATCCTCGCGCTGAAGATTCTCAATAATGGCGAGCTCCAATTTCGTAAGATTGGTATCGCCCTGGCGAATGACTACCGGCACTTGCTTCAGGCCGGCGAGTTTCGAAGCGCGCAGGCGCCGTTCGCCGGCGATGAGCTCATATAAGCTCTCGAGTCCGCCTTCTGGCTTTTCGACATCAGTACGACTCACCACTAATGGCTGTAATACGCCATACTGCCGGATGCTTTCTGCGAGCGAAGTCAGGCCTTCTTCGCTGAAGTCTCGCCGCGGCTGGTATGGATTCGGCTGTATTCTCTCAGTGTCAATCCAAAAAACCGAATCGTATTTGGTCGGCACATACCCGGTATCTTCGTGCATACTGGCAATTTTACCATGATGAAAATATGATAGCGAAATGGTATTGTGCACTATAAGCCCGCCTTCGCTGAAGCTTCGGCGGGACGATGCCGGGATGGCGGAATTGGTAGACGCGATGGATTCAAGACCCATTGTCGCAAGGCATGAGAGTTCAAGTCTCTCTCCCGGCACTTTGTTAGACTTTTCGAACGATACAGAGTGGTGTCTGTTCTGATGATTGTCCGAGCGGATTGTCTTTAAAAACATTCTTGCAAAATGCGTCCGGAATAGCCGCATCTGATTTCCCGAGGACTGCGGCGCCTAAATCGTTTGCATCAATAATAACAACGGCGCATCCTATTTCCTGTTGTATGTTTTTTGCGACTTTTTCTGGATTGGCCGGAGCTAATTTTGCATACGAGTTATAGGGCGGCAATGTGTATGAGCAAGGTCCGTCGATTGCGTTGATATTTTTACCGACGACTCTATAAAAAACGCCTCGCATACCGAACGGTTTTGTCAGAGCTGATGCGAATGCGCCCAAAAGCATTCTAAATGCTCCGGCCTCGCGTATTGCTAATTCCATTGTCCAAAGACTCCCCAGCCCGATGCCATAGGGAGATTTGTGAACGAATTTCACTAAGAGTTTCGCGAGGAGCGAGGGTTTGATATCTTTTATCGGGAAAGCACGGCCTTGGCTGATGGCAACAATTTTTTCGCTTATAAAAAGAATATCCCCTTGCTGCAAATAGGGGCTCGCGTAGCGCCGGATGACATCAGGCATCGTATCGTTACTGGTGATAATATGCGTTCGTATCGGCAATCGCGCCCAAGATTCGTCTCCCACTGTAATAATCAATTCTTTATCGGCATTTGGCTGTATGTCTTCTATATTCTTTTGCATATTCTTTTGATTGTACATACATGCTACCATCGCGCCTAATGGCAACACAAATTGAACGGAGCGAAATCCTGAACGAAGCGAAGGGCGAACAGATACTCTGTATCGCCGGACCGACTGCCTCGGGGAAATCTTCGAGGGCGGTTGAGGAGGCTCTCGCGCGAAACGGCGAGATTATTTCGGTTGACTCACGACAGGTATATCGCGGACTGAATATTGGCACAGAAAAAATAACAGAGAGCGAGAAGCGAGGCGTTCCCCATTATCTCATTGATATTCGAAACTCGAGCGAAACCTATTCTGCCGGCGACTTTGTCGCCGATGCGACGCGCTTGATTGAAGAAATTTCCGCTCGAGGAAAACTGCCGATCTTGGTCGGCGGAACGCATTTTTATTTTGACGCACTTCTTACTGGACTTCCGGCAGAAGTTGATGCGAATCCTGCGCTTCGTGCAGAACTTGAAAAACTTGAAACTGAAGAATTGTATGCGCGCATCTGCTCCGCAGATGCGCGCCGTGCAAAAGATATTGATCCGCAAAACCGCCGTCGACTTATTCGCGCACTAGAGATTATTGATTCGCTCGGCAGTGTACCGATTCGTCCCTCGACAGACTCGGGATCACTCTTTCAGGTGAAGTGGATTGTCATTAATCCGCCGAGAGAAGAACTGCGCGCACGAATTGATGCACGGCTCGCAAACGCCTTTGAACGCGGGCTCATAGACGAAGTGCGCCGTGTGCGTGAAGAAGTCGGTGATGCTCGACTAAACGAACTTGGCCTTGAATACAAAATTGTCGGGGAATTTCTGCGAAACGAACGCACTCGCGAATCTCTCGTTCCTACCCTCTCAGCAAAACTCTGGCAGTATGCGCGACACCAGAAAGCGTGGCTGAAAAAACTTTCTCAATAGCTTCTAAAGCTGAGCACAGTATGCGTAGACAGTAATGTCCCAATGATCATCTGCGCGCACATACTGATTCTGTTTACAACTGTCTAAAAAGATAGGGCCTGGTTCTCCGCCACCCCGAACGCCACCTCGCAACATAACGCTTTCAATAAAAGTATCGAGTTCATCCGTTGGATGAAGATCAACTTTATAACCAGTACCGTGACTGAAGGATCCCGAAGCGTGCCCAGGCTCGGTGCCACCCGTCACTTGAACAGAGCAAGAATTCCCACATGCCCTCTTTATCGCGATAACTTGGTTAACAGTAGATGCCAACATACCGCCCACATTGGTGCAGCCTTGACCATCGCTGCCGCTTGGGCACGATTCATGATTAATAGTGACACCAGCCATTGCAAATTTTTGCCGCACTTCCTGTTCATTCCCGGCGCTTCCGGCAGTTCCACTGTTCTTAACAACCGCGAGGCCTTCAGTTAAATTTGCTTGATTTAACGAGTCTGACGGCAACGATCCTGCCTGCGAAAGGCACATGTCATCACTTTTGCCGGTGACGAGTTCGTACCAGGTTCCGCCTGCAGCTTCTGGATTGTACAGCACCGCCATAACCGCATCGACAATAAGCCAAGCGGCGAGCGCCACGACAATACCGATGACAGTATTAGTAATTATTTTTCTCGCCTTTCCGACATCTCCAATCGATGTCGGATTTACAACCATAAGGAATCCCGCATACGCAATCATTATCGGCATAAGGAACAGAATCGCTAAAGTGAGAAGAAGACTGATGATGTTATTTATGACGGTGATGAGCATTCCCCAACTCGCGGGACATACTGCTTCATTCGCTCCTTGCGGAATAATAGGACCGAAAAACGGTATCCCTCCTGCATACGCGGCAGCTGGCACTGCGAACAAAATTATCGAGAATACAGACACGAGAAAAAATGTGCGGGAACGCATATTTGTAGTATACAGCCACTCACTTCGCTCGGGATGACTTTCCCCATCGCCTTGTGTCTGGTATCGTTGCTACAGAGGGTCCATCGTATAGTGGTAGTACATCGGTCTCCAAAACCGACAACCCAGGTCCGATCCCTGGTGGGCCCGCCGCGCCGAGTTGACAGAATTTATATACTATGATACACTAATCAGCAGATTAGGTTGTTTAAATTCGTTGTACATTTATACTATCCGCAAAAGAAAGGGGTGAGAGATGGAAATTCTTTTCGCTATTAACTTGAATGAATTGGTTCAAGTTCGTTTGACTAAGGAAGGTCTGGCGCAACACGAAAAATGGTATTGCGATCTTTCCAGCGTAACAAAAATGTCTTTACCCAACTCGGTCTCTGAATTGAAGCCAGACGATGATGGGTGGTACTCGTTTCAACTTTGGAATCTGATGCAGATATTCGGAGCTCAATTGTACCAAGGAAATTCTCAAATGTTCATCGGGAACCTGATAAGAATTCGGACAAAAAGCAAATTATTTTAGAACCGCCACAAAATAAAAAACCGTCCTTTTGGACGGTTTTTCATTTTTGTTATTTCTTCGCTTCTTTGAAAACAACGCGCTTGCGCAAAGTAGGATCGAACTTCGTGAGCTCAATTTTGCGCTGAGTGGTTTTCTTGTTCTTGCGCGTCCAGAGAATATGCTTGGACTTCGTGGACTTCAGCTTGATAAGACGGTCTTGTGACATACGCTAAATATAGCAAAAACTTAACTTTCCCGCAAGAGATTGGCCGCATCAAGAGATAATTTCGTGCGAGCTGAACGCTTCTTCTTTACTTCAAAATGCGGTTCGCCGTTTTTAAGCGAAACCGTCACCGTGCCGCCTTCTATCAATCCTTGTGCGACCATCAGCGATGCGAGCGGTGTGAGTATCTTGTCCTGAATGGTACGACGCAGAGGTCGCGCGCCATACTGCGGGTTATACCCTATCTTCGCTATCCATTCCCGTACTTCAGGTTCTATCGCAAGCGCAATGCGTTTCTGCGAGAGGCGATTCATCACCTCTTCAACTTGATTGTCAACAATCTTCATCAACGCTTCCTTCGCGAGCACATCAAAGATGATGATGTCATCAAGACGGTTAAGGAACTCCGGGCGGAAATGTTCATGCAATGCGTCCATTACTTTGCTTTTTGTTTCTTCATACCGGCTCATCTCGGTCGCGCCTGCAGCACCGAATCCGATATGCGCGAGACGGTCAATAAATTCTCCGCCGATGTTGCTAGTCAACACGATAATCGTGTTCTTGAAATTAACCTTGCGCCCTTTGCTGTCGGTGAGATGTCCAGAGTCTAATACCTGAAGCAAGATATTGAACACCTCGGGATGCGCTTTCTCTATTTCATCAAATAACACGACGGCATACGGGCGATGCCGAATGTTCTCGGTGAGCGAACCAGCCTCTTCGTATCCAACATAGCCCGGCGGCGCACCGATAAGCTTCGCGACTGAATGCTTCTCCATAAATTCGCTCATATCCACGCGCACCAGCGCGTCAGGATCGTTGAACATAAACTCTGCGAGTTTTTTAGAGAGTTCAGTCTTCCCTACCCCGCTCGGTCCGAGAAAGAGGAATGAGCCAATGGGGCGATTCGGATCGCTGATGCCCACGCGAGAGCGCTTCACGGCATCCGATACCTTCTGTACGGCGGTATCTTGGCCGATAATGCCGTGCTTCAACGACTCTTCCATGCGAGAAAGCTTCGCGACTTCTTCTTCCAACATCCGCGCAACCGGAATGCCCGTCCAATGGGAAACTACTGCGGCAATGTCCTGCTCGGCTACTTCTTCGTTTAGCACACGACGCGACTTCTGCAGCGTTTTCAGGCGCTTCAGCTTCATTTCCAGATCTTTCTGAAGATGCGGGATTTTGCCGTAGCGAATTTCAGCGACGGTACCGAGGTCAGCGGTGGCTTCAGCGTTATCCGCCTGGATCTTCAATGCCTCTAATTCAGTTTTGTTGGAACGAATGCCGATAAGCACTTCCTTTTCGTTTTTCCATTTCAGCTCAAGCTCGCTGGTCTTTTCTTTAAAATCAGCTATTTCTTTATCAATATCTTTGATGCGTTCTTTAATTTCTTTGCTGCGCTCGCCTTCCAAATCTTTCTGAAGCGCCTGCCGTTCGATTTCAAGGCGGCGAATCTTTCGATCCGTCTCTTCAAGCAGAGGCGGCTTGTTTTCAAGCGCAATGCGCAGTCCCGACGCTGCTTCGTCAATAAGATCAATCGCCTTGTCTGGAAGGAAACGATCGCTGATGTAGCGCGAAGAAAGTTCAACTGCAGCAACGATGGCACCGTCGGTAATGCGTACGCCGTGGAAGAGTTCATATTTATCGCGCAGCCCGCGCAATATGGCGATGCCATCTTCAACTGATGGTTCCTGCACGAACACCGACTGGAAACGGCGCGTAAGCGCGGCGTCTTTCTCAATATATTTTTGATATTCCTTAAGCGTCGTCGCGCCGATGACGCGAACTTCTCCGCGCGAGAGCGCGGGCTTCAGCATGTTTGATGCGTCGAGCGAACCTTCGGCGCCTCCGGCGCCGACGAGTGTATGTAGTTCATCGACAAAAAGAATTATCTTCCCTTCCGCGCGCTCAACTTCTTTCATGACATTCTTCATTCGCTCTTCAAACTCTCCGCGATATTTCGTACCGGCGATCATAAGCCCAAGATCGAGCGAAAGAAGCTCTTTATCCTTGAGCGATTCAGGCATATCGCCTGACGCCATACGCGCAGCGAGCCCTTCAGCGATTGCCGTTTTCCCCACGCCTGCCTCGCCGATAAGAACCGGATTATTCTTCGTGCGGCGCGCCAGAATCTGAATCACTCGGTTAATCTCAATATCTCGTCCGATAACCGGATCAAGTTTGTTTTCTGCGGCGAGCCTGGTGAGATTGCGCGCATATTTGGCAAGTGCTCGGAAATGCTTCGGTTCTGCGATCTGGCCGTCTTTGGAATTTCTCAATTCTTTAAGAATGGCCATCGCTGAATTCTGATTTATCGAGAATCGCGCCAGAATGTCCGCCGTTCCGCCCGGATGTTCAATAATCGCAAGGAAGAGATGCTCCGTACCGACAAAAGTGTCGTTCATTCTCGCCGCAATTTTTCCTGACACTTCGAGCGCCTGTGCCAATTCAGGCGTGAGATAAATCTGATACGCAGGCGAGAGCACGGTCGCACTCTCGGGCGTCTCTAAGTGTTCAAGTACGACATCCGCCAGCATAACCGCATCAATTTCCATTCGATCAAGCATTGAGAAGACGAGAGATTCTTCCTGCAGGACAAGAGCAGCAAGCAAATGAAGCGGCGACACATGATTCTGCCCGCGCTCTATCGCAAGCTCGTGCGCTCGGCGCACTGCTTCTTTGGCTTTGGTAGTGAAATTATTAAATGGTGGCATTATGGGGAAAGTTATCTGGTTGTTGGTGTCGAAGTTGCTGCTGTTGAAGTTGCGGTAAGAAGCGTTGTTATTTTGGTTGTCGGGATAAGAAGTCCCGGAGTTATTCCTGCACCGAGGCCGATAAGATTGCCGGAGAGATCAACGGCGGCGCTTCCCGCTCCTATATCCGGCAGCGTGGTATAAATGCCCTTCTCGCTCACGCGTGCGACGATGCCGGTAGAAGCAGAGCCATCGGCTCCTATAGCAAGAACTGTTTGGCCGAGCTTCAAGTTGCCCGGAGTAACCAAGGTTGACGCTGCTATCTTCGGCAATGGGGCATTGTCCGCAAAACCATAGATCGCAACGCCATCGCCTTCATGCGCGAGCGATGCAGAAATGAATATATTGCCAGGGAATTCAATGAGCGCTTCTTTCGGCAGTGCATCCTGCGCTGCGGTAGCGACTGTTTGCGACTTAGAGAGATAAGTACCGAACGATATGATAGGCGTCGAAGTTCCAGTCTTCAATGAATAAATAGCGACGGCACGAGTCGCGGTTGCTCCGAGTGCCCCAGTAACAAGATCCTGATTTGACGGCGCCGGTGCTTGAATAATTGCCGCAGGCGCAGCTTGAGCGACCGTTTCAATAGTATGCTCAACAACGCGAGTTACCGTTTGAGTAACGAAGGCTGGTGCATGATCAAGCAGAGAGACCGTGATGATGCCGGTCGCGACCGATGTCACAAAATTCACTAAAATAGTGAGTAATATGAGCTGGGATTTGGAGAGTTCTTCGATGTTCATATGACTATAATGCTACCATTGATTGTTCCTGTCAATTTCAATAACCGATGAATGCAACTGCCCGCTTAAGAGCTTTTGCAAAGCGAGTTAATTCGCTAAGGCGAACCCTTTTGTCCCATGAAATACGCAGTGTGGAACGGGCGCGCAGGATATCGCCCGTCAGAGCGAAGACCGCTCGTGAACCCTCTTCAGAATCCGTCTCGCATGCGCTTCGCGTAGAGACGGCAAAATCATCTTCGTCCAAAAGAGCGACGAGATAATCGGTATCCACCTCGGCTCCAGCTCGGCGAGACGGGTCACCGCCTGGGAATGAAAGATTGAGAATATTCGGTGCCTGCCTGTCAGGCGACGAACCTTCATTTATAAGCACATTTGGAATGAAGCTTGTGATGTTCTTAATGAGTTGTGCTCGTGCCTTCTCTGCAGAAGAACGAAATTGCTCATGATGACGAACAGCCGAATATAAATCATTTGCAAACGATTTAGCGAGTTCGGGATGTATGCTTCCCGAGCGCAATCCGCGCTCTTGGCCTCCGCCCGCATAGAGAGGAGAGATGGGAATCGTGCGGTGCGCGATAAGAGCTCCGATGCCGCGAGCAGCGCCGACTTTCGATGCATCAAGAGAGAGCATATCCGCACCGAAATGTGAGCGCGAAATTTTTTCAGTAAGCGGAGCCTGGCTTGCATCAACATGAAGGAACGCAGCCGGCGAAATAAAAAAAGGATGTTGAATTGGCCGAGCGGCCAGAGCGCATCCTTTTTTTGTTTTGCCGGCGGAGTGTAAAACCTCAGCAACTTCACGCGTATTCCACACAACCCCCGTTTCGCCGCAGACGGCATCCATAGTGATTAATGTTGTTTCTGGCCGCACGAACTCTTTCAATTTTTCACAATCGACGCGTTCTTCCGTAATCGGTAATGCCTCAACTTCTACACCACGCTCGCTCAACAATTTTATATTCTCAACAATTGACGCATGTGCACTCGGCAAATACAACACATGATCTCCTTTTTTAGCGATGCCAAGAAGAGCGAGTGCATTGCTTTCTGTCGCTCCGCTCGTAAAGACGACATCGTCCGATTGCACTTCAACGAGCCGCGCGATGGCAGTTCGTGCGTCTTCTAACATCTGCTTCGCGCGGCGTCCTTCTTCATGCGGGGATGAAGCATTGCCGGTTATACCGGCGGCGGAGTCGAGATAGATTCGTTTATTGAAAATATTGCGCATTCTAGAATTGTATAGTAATATATATATATCAACCAGAGTTGGATCCAGAGAAGTGGGATCGAGCTTCTATTTTCGGCTACTGATTTGATACTTTAGTCACGCACCATTTATCTATCTCTCGTATGCAAGAAGGAATTGTCATCAAGAAGAACGACAAGGGCTTCGGCTTCATTAAGCGCGATGGCCAGGAGAAAGATCTTTTCTTCCATTCCAATGAGCTCAGGAATGTTTCGTTCGATGAGCTTCAGGAAGGAGACAAGGTCTCATTTGAGATCGGCGACAGCCCGAAAGGCCCGAACGCTCTCAATGTCAGCAAAATCTAACAGGTAGATTGCGCAAAGAAAAACCGCTCGCCATTGGCGAGCGGTTTTCTTATTTCTTGCACTTCACGCACCGACAACCGTAAGGTTTGATATGTTCATCAACATATTCTTTGCCGTAGTCATACGAAAATTCTTCTCCTATCTTGATGTTTCGAATTGCGTTGATATAGACATGACCTCGTTCTATCTCTGATTCGCAGTTAGGGCGGCAAGAATGATTAATATAGCGCGCAGTATTCGCACGCGTAGTGCCGTCAATCGTCTTTCTGCTGCTGATCTGAAAAAGATATTTACTGCGGCTCGCATATTCCTCGGCTTTCGTTATCGTCCGCCCGAAGTATTCAATAACGCGTTCTCCTTTCTTAAACGGACGCATCGCGAAAAGGCCGAGTCCTGCGCTTGACCGTTTTACGACAACACCCTCCGGATACGCCGGTTTTTTCTTTACCATATTCTATTCTGTTAACTTTCTGTGGTTACGCCGTCAAATTGTTCCTCGTATTCGTCTGCCTTGGTCGCTTCTATCGTTCCGTCTTTATGATTCGGCGGCGTATAAATCGTATACAGCTTCAAAGCGTCTACGCCGGTATTGATAACATTATGCCGCGCGCCTTCGGGTATAACAACTGCATCGCCGTCTTTTACTTCGTGTTCTGCGCCATCAATGACTACTTTCCCTTGTCCTGATTCAAAACGAAAGAACTGATCCAAATGATGCACCTCTTCGCCGATCTCTTCACCTACAGCAAGACTCATTAAGACCAATTGACTGTTCTTGGCGGTGTACAAGACGCGCCGATAATCGGTATTGTCTTTCGTTGCTTGCTCAATGTTCGTTACATATCCTTTCATATGAGTACAGTGTAGCACAACCGTATTTCTCGCAATCCCTATCGATTATTCGAATGTGAAAGCGTTTCCGCTTCTTACAATTGCAGCGAGTTCCGTTTGGGTCTCCGGAATATGATTCGGATGAGTAAGATCGACGAAACCGACAATGCGAACAGTCACGCCATCGCAAATGCCGAGTACGGTACCGGCATTTTTCGTGCTGCCATTCGCCATACTATAGTTCGATTTCGTACTGAAAAGGATGTCAATGCGGTCGGTATAACGGGCGTTCATCGAATCCGCGATGATGCGGTACCCGATAATCGGTTCTACCACGCTAAAGCCGCATGAATTCCCGGGTTCGGACGGACCGTCTATCTCGATGATAGTGCCGAATGGAAGCTCTTTTGCGAGGTCCTGCGAGCGAGCCGCAATAATTTCCGGATTTGAGTATGCACCAGAAGCGGTCACGAGAGGATCGCTGTCAGTTTGTTCAGGCACCGCATTATAGGCAGTAAGCGTTACTGCATAGCCAGGCAACGCGAGCACCATTGGCGCGTTTGCGGACGCGGGTAGTGCCATAGTGGCGCCTGACAAAAGGAAAAAGCCCATAAGGGCTCCTAATAGTGGCATTGAATGTAATTACCGAAATAGCAAGCAGCTACCTCGTTAATTGGCATACTAGCATATTGACAATATTTTGTCAATATGCAGAAAATTACATTCGAGTATCATCTGTATGTGTGTATTACTCGCGCATACTATGCACAGCGCAGATGGTATTATTATCTGAGCTGACTCTCTATGGATTTTTCTTTTTTAGTGAACATCATAGCGTTGCTCTTTTCGTTCTTCGTTGCCGGAGCGCTTCTTGGTGCGCTCTTCTCGAAGCCTATTCGAGAAAAAATAGTAAAGCTCCTGCGTCTTCATTATTTATTACTCAGAAAATCTTCGCGTAATCCGATCCTAAAGCCGGGAATGCATCCGTGGACCGCGGAAGCAGTGATGAATCCGGCAGCAGCCATTCTCGGTAATCGCGTACATCTTATCTATCGCGCTATCGGAAGGGACGGAATCTCTCGCCTCGGCTATGCCAGCAGCGCAGACGGGATTCTTTTTGACAAACAGCTTCCCTATCCCGCTTTTGTTGCGCAGAGCCTTCGCGCTGCCAACGGTCCTGCACGCCGTTATTCTCCTGTTCTATACCCCTCAGGCGGCAGCTGGGGCGGATGCGAAGATCCGCGAATGGTGGTCATAGATGGACGCGTCTATGTCACATTTAACATATTTGACGGATGGGATTTTATTCGCGTTGCCGCCATTTCAATTGCACAAGATGATTTTCTTGCGGGGCGATTCGGCGAATGGAACGGACCACACCTTCTCTCACGACCGAGAGAAATACAAAAAAATTGGGTTCTTTTCCCAGAGAAGATAGGTGGTCGATTCGCTATCCTGCATAGCATTGCGCCAGAAATAGAAATAGCGTACCGCGATTCTATAGAGAACATCGGCATAACTGAACCGCTTATTAAGAGCTGGGTCGGATCGCGCGACTGTCTGCCGGCGAGAGACTCGTGGGACAGCTTTGTTCGAGGCGCCGGGCCGCCGCCGGTGAGAACTGACCACGGATGGCTTCTCTTCTATCACGCGATTGATAAAAGAGACCCTGGTCGTTATAAACTCGGTGCTCTCCTGCTTGACCTTATTGATCCGACCAAAGTGCTTTATCGCTCAACGGCGCCGATTCTCTCGCCCGACGAACAGTACGAGAATCACGGCAAGCCCGGTATTGTGTATGCCTGTGGCGCGGTCGTTCGCGACGGAAAATTATTCGTGTATTACGGCGGCGCCGATAAGGTTGTTTGTGTCGCAACCGCGCCATTGGACTCATTTCTCGATGAGCTTATTTCAGGCAGTCAGCCGGTGCTTGAGCTCCAGGACGCTCAGACTGCTTAAATATGTTTGTCATTCGCCGAGAACCTCACAATCCCGTTCTTTCGCCTCGCCGCGGGCATCCTTGGGAGGCGCTTGCGACATTTAATCCTTCAGTCATTCGAGAAAAAAATGGGTGGCGAATGTATTATCGAGCGCATTCAAATCCCACGACTCTTCTATCTCCCTATACCGGGCAATCAACCATCGGTGAAGCCTTTTCTGAAGATGGCGTCCACTTCAATGTGCGCCGGCAAGTGCTCGTTCCTGAACAGCCGTGGGAGGCTTACGGCTGCGAAGACCCGCGAGTGACTATTTTCGAAGGCACCACCTACCTTTCCTACACGGCGCTCAGCGGATATCCTTTTTCAAAAGATACGATAAAAGTCGGCATCGCCGTTGCCCGAGACGGTAAAAATTTTACTGAACGGCATCTCGCAACACCTTTTAACGCAAAAGCATTCGCGCTCTTCCCCGAACGAATTAATGGAAAGGTCGCGGCGCTTCTCACCGTACATACTGACGAGCCACCGGCAGAGATATGCCTGGTCTATGCCGACAACATTGAAGATTTCTGGTCTTCAAACTTTTGGAATGCGTGGTATGCCGATTGGCAATCGCACAAACTCGTTTTAAAGCGCACAAGTAACGATCATGTTGAAGTCGGCAGCGTGCCGGTTCTTACCGACGATGGCTGGCTCATTTTCTATTCTTATATTGAAGATTATTTCAGCAGCGATAATAAACGAATCTTTTCAGTTGAAGCTGCAATTCTTGACCGAAATGATCCGTCGAAAATCATCAATCGTTCTGAATCTATCTTCGTCCCTGAAGAGATATATGAAGAATATGGTCTCGTGCCCGATATCGTCTTCCCCACCAGCGCTACTATCGGCGATGATGGACGGCTCGATATCTGGTACGGCGCGTCCGATACCGTCTGTGCGAAAGCGAGCGTAAAGCTCGGCGATCTTTTGCGCGATTTAGACCCAGAAAAGCATGCGCGCACTTTCACGCGATCGGAGAACAATCCGATTCTCACGCCCCGAGGCGAGGGATTTGAAAGCGGCGAAGTGTTGAATGCCGCCGCAATTGACTTGAACGGTTCCATATATATTCTCTATCGCGCGATGGATGCCGCAAATACTTCCACTATCGGGCTCGCGATATCGCAAGACGGCATACATATCGACGAGCGATTGCCTGAGCCGATCTATTCGCCTCGCGCAGATTTTGAAATGAAGAAAGGCAGTTCCACCGGCAATTCAGGCTGCGAAGATCCGCGCATCGTACAAATTGATGACACGCTTTATATGACCTATACCGCCTACGATGGCGTGCATGTGCCGGCGGGAGCGATCTCGTCGATCAGTGTTGATGATTTCCTTGCGCGGCGGTGGCAGATGTGGAGCGCGCCTTTTATCCTGACGCCCGAAGGCGTTGATGATAAGGACCTCGCGCTTCTGCCCGAAAAAATCAATGGAAATTATCTGCTCTACCATCGGATTCATAGCCAAATTTGCGCCGACCTTTTGCCGGAACTTTCGTCGGGCAAGCGCGCGAGCCGCGGCATCGAAGTCATCGCGCCGCGCCGCGGCATGTGGGACGGGAAGAAAGTCGGCAGTACTGCGCCACCTATTAAAGTCGGCGAAAATTGGATTATGATCTACCACGGCGTCTCGCATCATTCGACTTATCGTCTCGGTGCAGCACTTTTAGACGCCTCCGGCACTGTAGTTCTCGCGCGCACCGCTGATTCCATCTTTGAACCGATCGAGAAATATGAACATGAGGGTGCGGTGGCGAATGTCGTTTTCTCTTGTGGCACTGTTGTTCGCGGCGATACTATCTTTCTCTACTACGGCGCCGCCGATAAAGTGCTCGGCGTCGCAACCGCGTCGCTCGCGCGCCTTGTTGATGCACTGACATGAAGCCCGAAAGAATATACAACGAGAAGGGGCTCCACAGCGCGACGGCGCGAGGACTGAACAATTTTTTAGCAAAAAAATTGTGTACCCTTCGCAGATGCATGTTCTTTCGGGCGTCAACTCTATGACAAATAAATTAATTATTTTTGATTTAGATGGAACGCTCGCCGAGAGCAAACAATCGCTCACGAGCGAGATGGCGGAGCTCATTGCAAAGCTTCTCACTACGACAAAAGTGGCGATTATTTCCGGTGGGGCTCTGACGCAATTCTTAAAACAAGTGATTGCCCAGCTTCCAATCGACACGAATTTGCCAAATCTATATCTTCTCCCTACATCTGGCTCCGCGCTTTACGAATTTCATAATGGCAACTGGAACAAAATTTATGAAGAACGCCTTTCAGAAAAAGAAGCGAATACGATTGAAAATGCAATGAAAGAAGCTGCTGAAGAAACCGACATCATCAATTTCTCAGAGCCGGCATGGGGCGAACGAATCGAATATCGCGGCGGCCAGGTGAGTATGTCCGCGCTCGGACAGGAAGCGCCGCTCGTTCTGAAAAGAGCGTGGGATCCCGATCACACAAAACGACATCTGCTCCAGGCGGCAATCGCGAAGAGACTGCCCGAGTTTTCAGTCGGCATCGGCGGTGCGACGACTATTGATGTGACCAAACGCGCGATTGATAAAGCCTACGGCGTTCGGCAGCTCTGTAAACGCATCGACATTAATGAATCAGATGCGCTGTATGTCGGCGACGAACTTGAAGCAGGCGGTAATGACGAAGCCGTTTTTAAGACTGAGGCAAAAGTAAAAAGCGTGAAGAATCCGACTGAAACTGAAAGGCTTATTGAACAAGTACTTCAGCCAACTAGTACGACCGCATAAGGCGCACGAGGCGGATGGTTTCAAATGAGTGGCGGCCGCCGAGCGAATGAAAAATTGGCGAGAGGCGATCGCCGTTATGTTCTGTGAGCGCCTCGTGTATCTCGTTGATGACATCAAATGGCACGAGATGCGCGAAATCAGCGCGCGTCAGCTTCCCTATCTCGGCAAGTTCTTCCAAATGCTTCACGATAGTGCTCTCTGTAAGCCCGCGCGCTTTTGCTGTTTCTTTCAAACTCTTTCCATCGCGCGCGGCTTGAAGCGTTTCTGCAAGTCTACCTGGTAATCCGGCAGACTTGTCCCGAGATTGTCGAGGGACTGTCCCTGTCATCCACGCACCGCCCATCGCCTTTACGAATTTTTTCTGCATTAAAAGCGTTTCCGCTTCAGGCATTTCCGCGAACGCATCACGCGCCGCGTCTGACGCGGCGCGAAAATCTCTGTCCTTCTTCAAAATTTCCGGATGCACTTCGAGTGCGCGCTCATTCAGACCGGTCAGATACACGCCAGAGAGCCGTCGCACGCGCGAAAGCGCAACATATCCTTGCCCGTATTCAAACTCTTTTGAAAGATCAATAATCGCGGCATCCATGCTCATCCCCTGGCTCTTGTGTACCGTCATCGCATAAGCGAGTCGGAGCGGATATTGCGAAACGCTCGCTTTTACCTTTCCTTGTTCCTCCAATTGCCACTCCATCGGCTCAGTCGTTATCCGCAATCCGTCCTTTGTCTTCACAATCGGAGAGCCGTCTGAGCTCCAGCCGCTTATCAATCCGAGCGTGCCGTTAACGAACCGTCCTTGCGGAGAGTTCTTCGTGAACATCACTGCCGCTCCTTCTTTCAATTCCAAAATGTCGGGCGAGAGGCATCCGCGTTTTAATCCTTCAACAAATGAGTCCTTCCCTTTTGAGCTCATTTTGAATGTAGTTGATTTCCCGGGAAGCTTTCCGAGCTCTGCAGAGTTGATGCGATCGACATCAGCGTTGTGCGAAAAAAGCTTCGGCACTTCGCTGACGCTCAGTATCTCCGATGCGGAGACCTGACGCGAAACGAGACACTCGCGATGCAGTTCTCCAACTTCTCCCGAACGAATTGCCGAGAGCACGCCGAGAAATTCAGTATCATCTTGACGATATTGTTCGGTAAGATAGCAAGTGAGTAGGTTCAGATCGCGCCAGACTTTTGATGCATAGGCGAAATGAGCGTCGTTACCGCGTGAAATTGGTGGCAGCTGGAAGAAGTCGCCGACCAGAATGACCGAAAGCCCGCCGAACGGATAATCAACGCGCCGAACCTCGCGGCAAATTGCATCTGCCATTTCAAATGTCGCCGATGAAAGCATTGAAATTTCTTCTATGATAAGCACTTTCGCTTTCGCAATGCGTTTCGCAATATGCTCTTTGCTCGCGATGCGATCCACATCAGCGTGCGAGAGCGATTCCGCGATACCGATACCGCTCCACGAGTGAAGCGTCATACCGCCGACATGCGTCGCGGCAATACCCGTTGCGGCGGTCACTGACGGCTCTATACCCGACGCACGCAACCACGCAACAAATTCGTTTATCGTGTGCGTCTTCCCGCTCCCCGGCTCGCCGGTGAGGAAAACATTCGCACCCGTCTTCAATATCGTAAGCGCCTCGCCTTGTGTCATTCAGACACTATACCCGATTTCTTCGTTTAAGAATTTGTGTCATTCGTCGGTCCCCATTGCCAGCGAGGTTTCTCTCCCTTCCAATAGCAGAGCACGATAAGTGCTGCAGAACTCAGTACAATTTTTGCGAAGAATCGGAGCACATCTTCTTCTGGCATTACTCCGGTTTCAGCTTGCAGGGAAAATCCTCCGGCAATCCACGCTATATAAATGATGAAGACAATAACGACGCCCCAGCCCTGAGGACGCACCGGCACCCAGCCCCAGCCATAGAGCTTTCGTTTGAACCAATATCCTTTCGGGTTCTTTTTCAGATATTCAATGTATGTTTTGATTGCATTCATCCTTTAAGTATACATAAAATGCCTACCGGTATGAGCGGTAGGCATCTGTATTTGATAGAACTCACCCTGTCACATCTATGTTCGAGCCAAGATTTGAGTCAGAATCGTCTTTCGTATTATTTGGAAGCGAAACTTCCTTCTCTTCAGCAGCTTTACGGTCCCCGTTTTTACTCTTCCGAGAGAACTGAAAGTCTTTTGGCTTTTTGTTCCTTGTTTTACTTATTTTTTCAATTCTTTCAACGATTCGCACCATTACAGAACTCCTTTCATGAAGGTTAAAGTCTCGTTAAACTCCTGTTAACAAGTATAGCAGAAAACAGTATATTTGGCAATAGCACGATTTCAGTAAGACTTATGAACGGCGCCAAAACCAAAGCCCGGCAACGATGCCGATAAGCGCGAGAATACTCAGTATGATGCTTTGTATAGAGTTGAGAGAAAATCCCGTGAGCAAAGCGGCAGCAGTAAGATTCTTATGTTTTCCTCCAACAGAGTCTTCTGCAGAAGTATTTGTTGTTGCGTCCGCCTCCCCGACAGAAAAAGTGCTTGCTCCCGCAATATCTTCTGCGCCTTGTTGAGATTGCGATGTATTGTTTTGTTCATTTCTCTGCGATGCAATTGCAAGCCGAGAATGCGTATTCATTGTTCCATCTTCATTCAATATGAATGAATATTCAGTGCTGATTGTCGGCGGCGACGCACGCGACACGACTCTGTAGCTGTAAAGTTGGTTTGAAACAAGACCAGTAAGCTGAACCGAATGAGCTGTTACTTTTGTCGTATCTTCAATCGTTCCGGACGGATAGCCGAAATTTGCGAGAGTAAGATTTAAAGTATACGGACCGTCAGAAGCTAACCCATACACAACTTGGCTGGTTGACGGTATGTTCGTAGTCCAAGTGATAAACAGTACGCCCGGTTGCGGTTCAGGACTGCTATTGGCAAGTTCACTACTTATAATAAGATTTTTCTGGCCAACAACTATCGGACCATTACTTCCCCCTCCGCTGCCACCACCACTGCCGCCTTGCTGTCCTCCAACGGCAACCGTGTCATTTGTCATTTCGCCGGTATCTTCAAAACCGATCTGTAAATTAAAACCCATCGTACTATGTTGGTAGTCATTACCGGCAGTTGTCTTAAAAGTAGCAATGAGATCAAACTGCGTTGACGAGCCTGCAGGCACGCGCGGCAGGACTATTTCCGAGCGACTAAACAGATCAGCAAAGGTGGCGTCATACAAAACAGTATCTCCTTGCTTTATGACAAGTCCGATGACATCTTTCAAATTTCCCGTATTGGTCACATTAATGGCGCGCAAAATAACACGATGAGAATCCGCTGTCGTATTATTTACCTTTATCCACTTGCTGACAGAATCACCGGGAACAAAATTTACATTGCTAAAAAGCGGAGTTTGTTCAAATGCAACTGTCGCTGAGACTTGCGCATGTGCCTGTTCAACAAAACCGCCTATCGCCAGAGCGATGATAATTGGCAGCAGCAAAATGTTACAAAGTTTTTTCATGACATCATTCGGTGATTTTTTGTTCTTCGTTCTCGATAACAGGAACGGATTCAGGCTCTGTAGAAGGCTCTTGTTTTTGTTCTAAGGCAGGATCAGATTCAATGACTGGTTCTGTCTCTGGTTCTGATACTGTCGCCGGCGGAATATCAATCACCTCCTCCGTAGCAACATCTTCTTCTGCAGCCATTTCTTCTGTAATGGCGCCTTCAGTAGAAATGATGTCCGAAGTGGATGCTGAAGTTGAGGCTTGTTCATCAACAACCGAAGGAACTGATGAAATGTCCTCATCAAGGCCAGAAGATATCGTGAGAGGCGGTTCTTCTGCGTGTATTCCTCCTTTTATAACTTCTTTTACATCAATTATTCCATTTGCCACCAGCTCATCAACAAGCTGCTGGTCTTCTGGACTAAGAGCATCGTAATTAATTGGCGGACAGAAATCTTGTGATGATCCGGTTGCCTGAATCATAAAGTTCTCAGGACCAACTGCGACGGCTTTTATTCTTGAAATATGCGATGGCACATAATAGGTGCCGATAAACAGCGGAACGACCCAATGATAGGTGCCGGTATTATTCAGATTTGAAGCGAACTTTGCCCAAGTAACGCCACTATTATTTGAATACCAGAGAGAAATCTTCAAATCACTATCGTCGCCATTCAGATTATGAGCGGTCCATTGCACCTCATAAGAATTTCCGACATACCAGACTTCCCCGCCGATAGGATTAACCATACTGACTGTCGGCATTCCGAAGTCAACGAAGTCTGAAGGCAAATTGGTATCATAGCCGTTGGGTTTTCTACCGAGAGCATGACCTTCTGGTGCATCTATTGCGCCCGGATTCCAAACATTCGCGTTGTAATGAGCCCATGTAGAGATTGGCGTTCCCCAATTCATCTGGTCAATTATCACGCCGTCTGGGCGCTTCAACAGAAGCATATCTTCGTCATTTGAAAGTCCGTTTCCAATCTGACTATTTAAGACAATTTTAACGACATCATTCGGTATGTTCCAATAGCTCCATGTGGTAGAGGACGCGGTAATAATTGCGAAGCCCTTCGCTGGCACTAGCGGCGAACTTGGAATCCTGTCGCAGGAATTATTGTCGCAAATTTTCCAGTCAGATAAATCGAGAGCCGTATCTGTCTGATTATAAATCTCCACCCATTCGTTGCTCCCGTTTCCAGTTTCACTGCCGTGTACAGAATCGACATCATAATACACTTTGTTTATCCGAAATCCCCAAGAAGCAAGTGTGCTGGTTGCTGACTCTCTATCGCTGTATCCCGTAAGCGACGGCAGATTGTGACGAGTCTGCCATCCGTTAAAATCAATATCAAAATTACAGAATTTATTTTGGAAATTGCCTGCGCCTGTTGTCGCGTCAAGTGAAAAATCTTCAAATGTAGTGGTCGTCGCCGTGATGAGATTAGAAAAAGATCCGGTGAAGAGAGTACCGGTGCCTTGTTTAAAGGTCGCCTGAATGCCTTCACAGAAATCTCTATCCCCATCAGTGATGGTCGTTGATGCGAAATATTGAAATGGGTTACTCGCAAGCGGATGGACGCTATATGAACGCGATGTAGTAGTCCACGGCTCCATATTAAGAGAAATTGCGAGAGGGTCCTGTTGCGGAGTAGTTGTCGCAATGAAATCAACCGAACCCGCCTGAAAGATATTTTCGTCTGAGCTTTCTTTATCGCCGTAATAGCCAAGAGTAGCGCCTATATTAAAGAGCCCGATACTATTTATACTCACGACAAGAATAATAGCGACGAGCTTCATTAAAAGCCGCGGTACAGATGCTGTATACGGAGAAGGAATAACTTTGTATTCGTATTTCTTGAGTGCAAGAACCGGACTAAGACGCAAATCAATCACGCGCGTCATCAATTTTTTGTACCCCGCTGTTTTACGAGCAATTTTTCTTATAGGTACAATAGAATGCGCCACAATTGTCGCTTTCTTTTCCTTCACTATTCTTTCTTTAGGATTCGTTTTGGTTGTCGGTATCATGTTGCTTCATCTTTTTCATTTCCAGCCAGATTTTTTGAAGTTCCCCAAAGATCACGAGCGCTGCCGGTATGCCGATTAAGAAAGCGAACCCGAGCGGTTTCTTGGCAAAGTCCAGCAGATAGCCGAGATACGGAATGGAGAAGAGCACTTTCCCTTTTACTTCGCTTTGTGACACCGTATGGGTATCCGGATCCTCATTCGCATCGCCCTTCGTCGTGTAGTAGAAGACGCCACTTCTCACTTCGTCTGAAATAATACGGTGCGTCGTGGGCACTTCTGTCTTAGTATCTTTCCCGAACATAATGACATCTCCGACAGCATATTTCGCAAGAGGCTTAACTATCGTGAGTGCGCCCGTCTGTATAGTCGGTTCCATAGAGCCCGACTGGACAATTTTCACCTCGATATTCCCCGGTATCTTAATCATGCTTACCACCAGCAGAAGGCTGAGCGCAATGACCGCGCCGACGAATAAGGAGTAGATAATTTTAAAGAGAAAGTTCATGTGATTTTGCTCAAGTCCCGGCTCTTCCGCCCACCGAAGGCGGGCGGAATCTGCCGAGACTCAAGCGTGTGTTAGATCAAAGAGCTAACTGAAACTTAATCCTCCGCTACTACTACTGGCGGAAACAACTCATCAAACGCATCTTTACAAGAGAAGTTTTCGTTATTTCTCTGTTGAACCGCGTATGCCGTTAAGGATGCGCTCGTTGAATCAGTCTGCGCCTGATCAATACCAGTCGCATTTCCGGAACACAAAATATTGTTACCAGAAAGTGATTGTGTACCGACACACCACGCAAGACCGATGTAGCCTGTCGGGCCACCGCCAGACAAAGACATTGCGATAATTTCAGAGTCCACCATGTTAAATGGTGTATTTACTGGAATCACCGCATTTTCACCTTCGTAGATGCCATTACCATCATCAGCCCATGCGAACATTTTGATGAATTGAGAAAGTTCTCCATTCGTTGTTGTTCCATCAGATGGATCGTCTGCAGTTTCTTCAGGTTCGATACGAACATTCTCTGCATCGGTAATGTTATTCGGGAAGAGGCAGGTAAATGCATCATTCGAATTAACATGAAGCGAAATCAGGTTTGTTCCCCAATCGGATGGTTTAATGTCGCCGAAGTTGAAGAATGCCTGTGATCCATCAAGGTCTGTTGATTGCCAGAGAACGCAAGCCCGCTGGAATGCCGAATCTGATTCACATTCCGTAGAATTTCGCTGAATGTTCAACTTAAAGAGGAGGCCTGCTGGATTACCTGTTATCGGATCAGCTGCGAGAGGCTTATTACGAACAGTGATATGAAGTGTGTTCTGTCCGTTCACCATCGCTCCCATAAAAGCGGACTCCTCAATTCCACTCAAAGAAACAGCTGAAGCATAAGTAAACTCTTGTGAAAGTTTATTGACGATTTCTGTTCCATTGAGATTAATTACATACCCGTTGTCAGCTGCAATGGCGAGATCAAGATCTACACTTACTGGAGAGCCATTCCATTGGAACTTATTCTCGAATGTGTATTCAGCGCCATTTGTTGTGTCGGCAACCGTTGTTGGGTTCGTCGCCCATATCCATTGAGCAGGAGAAAGAGTTGCTTCATTCTGCCAGCCCGGATGAGGATTAATTACATCCACAGCTGGAACAGGGAAAGGACCTTGGTTCGAAGCGCCGGCACTCGCAGCGACGACATTAGTACTTAATGAACTATATACATTTACACTACAGGTCTCACAATCAGCGCCATTATAAGTCTGCGCCAGATGATCCACCTTGAGATCAATTGAGCCGGCAGTGAAGATGTTACCCGTCGAGGTCTCGGTGTCGTTGTAGAACGCAATAGTTCCGCCGATTGCGAGAGCCGCAACGACCACAATCGTCCCAGCGCTAATAAGAATTTTATTCATACTTTTCTTTTATTAGGCTGGTAATTTAGTTTTCTAAGTCGACATTTGCACCGTTGATAATCAAATTATCAACTAGTACAACTTGTCCTCTATTCCATGTACCCATACCGAGTGAAATACCTACAATCTTTGCACTAGGATTAGCAGTCATTACTTGTTGCAAAGTAAAGTTGGTTGCATATGCACCTCCATTAGGAGTGGATCCTAGGAAGCCGCCATTTGCCCAGAATTTACCATTAGCTAATGTAGTATTCCATGTTTGCCATGAACCAGTAACTATTGATGTATTACTACTAGATGGATTCTGAGAGGTGTAGTTGTAGTATGGTTCGTAGGTAACCTCTACGGCATCTGCTGTAGAAATATCCCCGTCAAGATCAATGCTCAAACGCATTGTTGCATTTCCGTTTACTGCATCAACAGCTGATATTTGCTTCGATTCATACGAAATACCCGTAAGAGCTGATAAAGCAATGTTCAAGTTGCTATTTGTATACCGAACCCTCGAATTATTATCATCAATTGTTATAAGCTGGAGAACATTTCCCCGTCCAGCTTCATCAATGAACGAAGCATCACCCTCTGTTTGTGTAGTCTCTACCCACTGCGGTGCAGGCGTTTGAGACTGCCCGCAACGGAAATCATCATTATTCCTTGACTGAACAACAGTGAAGCTGATATCTCCCGTCATGCTGTCAGTTTGGGTTTCGTTGCCTGATTCGGCAGGAAGACTCCAAGAAACACCAAGGCAAGAAGTGTGATCACCTGTCAGTGCTCCAGTACTTGGGTCATAGAGAGCCAATGTTCCGTTTGTCGGATGCCCCGATGTTAGAGTCGGCTCGCCAGTTTGCTGAATGTTATCGCAAGCAATACCGTCGCCAGCACCATCATCCTTCCAAACAGTCCATTCCATAGTGTTCTGTAGTTCACCAGTGGTCAAACCGTTGGTATCAACAGTGGATTCTGGTTCAGTTTGGGTATTGTCATCATTGGTTAGGCCAGAGACCGTCGCACAAACATACGCATCGTTATTAAGGACATGCAGACTGATAGTGTTTTCACCCTTGTCGCCTGGTTTAATATCGGCGAAATTGAAGAATTTGTTAGTTATACCGAGGTCTGTCTCCGTCCATGTACCACCACATTCTGATCCAGCAACTGGATAAGCCGATGTTCCAACCCAGAGACCATTAATACACTCGTTACCGTTGTAATGCTGCTGGCTATCAACTTTAAGGTCAATCGCACCGGCAGTGAAGGTATTACCGGTTGAAGTCTCTGTGTCCGAGAAGAATGCCCCCGTTGCGCCGATGGCGCCAACAGCAACGAATATAATCATTCCCAAACTCAAGAGAATTCTTTTGTTAAGAATTGTTGTCATAAAACAATGTAATTTAGTAAAGAAACTTAATAATCCGAACAAGCATTACACAAAACAAATAAAGAACATCTGAAAAACGAAAGAACTATTTTGCACTTTTTACAAAGTACCCCGCTCGAAACTGTTTAAAGTAAATACCTCCCAAAAACCATGTCAATGGTTTATAAACATCTTCTAAAAACACAAGGGAAATGCAGGATGAAATCATGTGTTGTAGTACACGCTGTTCAACTTCCCTGTCCTAATATGCATAAAAAAGGAGGCGAAACGCCTCCTTTCTGGAAATCTTACGGTTACCTACTCCTCTTTATACATCTTCTGTCCCGTCTGTTTCTTACTTGATCTACTTTCTGTTGTTTTGGTTTCTTAAGCTTCGGTTTCGACTTAAGATGACGACATCCTACCTTGCTGCAATGCCATCTTATTTTCCCAAAATTCAGGCGTTCTTCTTTTTTCTTTCTCTTGTTGTCGCAGAAATAGAATAAATCGGACTGTAGAATCACCGGATTTCCCATCTGAACACCACCCCTTTAAAAGGTTCGAAAACTAAACTTTTGTCTGATTTGATTGTATATCATTTTTAAACAGCAAGATACTCCACCCCAAACGCCGAACGGCTCAGACGGTCTGAGCCGTTCAATTATACTGCCAGTGTTTTGTATGAAATAAGTGATATTTATCTCCTCATTGCAAGTAGAAGGCAAAAAGCGTTAAGCTGGGAGAAATGGAAGATCCAACACTTTTCGGTGATTTTGAAAATGCCTTAATGAAACGGAAGAATCATGTAATTGAGGCTTGGAAAGCTAAAAAATGGGGAATGCTAATTATTTATTTCTTCACTTGCCTTTTTATTACCATTCCAAGTACCGGCTACTTTATAGGAGGGGTAGACAATCTCATTTCTTCAGGAAAGAAAGTTGTTCCCTCATTATGGGAGCCTGATTTTGCTCCAAAAACATTGACATACTCTCGTCTGAAACGAGAGAAAACAGAAGATGGTTTATACAGGTCTTTATTTGAAATATTTGTGCATAATCCACCAGGAAACACACGCTCGCAAGCGTTCATTATCTTGAATTTTGGACAAGATGTAGAATGTGATTTCGGCAGTCAAACAGGAACAGTAGAAATATCGACAGGGTTTTCTTCAACAACGGACAGAACACTCGCAGATTGTGTTACAAAAGAACCCATAATAGATAATGGACATTTATTTGGTATCAAATAAACAGGTACTTATCTAAAAAGAGTTATGCATCCAATGGAATAGCCCTTGGTGATATTGCCCACGAAGCGTTTTAGTCGCCCACTGAAGAAACTCAATGGCAACTTTTGAGTTTGTTCTGTAACCAACACCCAAGACAACATCTAGAGAATAGAAAATTACCGGTTTATCAGAATTTGCACTATGCATTTTTTGCATATTGCTTTTTTTCAATTTCGCCGTCTTTAAAGAGGTTTCGTACATGTCGAGACACTACCGATTGGTCAACACCAAAAAGCTTCACGATCTGTGCCTGTGTTGCCCAAACGGTTTCCTTACCAAAATCACCACGGAGCTCAATAGCTCCGGACTTGGCTTGGTAGATAATCACTTCCCTTTTTGTGGGCTACCTTTCCCATTGACAGAATTTTCAGTATATGGCAGATTTCACTAGAGATGTTCTTTGTGCGGAGAAAATCGCCCTTTGAAAACTGAATAGAAAATAAAGAAAAGGAGGTGAAAAGTGAGGAAAATAGCGTATTTCTACGCCATTTTTGTTTCTCTGTCTTTATTGATGAGTCCAAGCATTTGGGCGCAATGTAATAAGGATATTGAGATTGACGGCCTTATCATGGATCAAACCAAGACAAAAATTGGTCATGATTTTGCCGACAATTTCGCTCTTTCCTGGGAAACTACTGCCATCGGATATAACATGGTTATTGATGAACAGGCAGATTTCCTAATCGGAAGCTGGGTTTCCATTGAAATAAATGGAAATCTTGCTTTTAGAGCCGCATTGAGGCCAAACCGAGATGCGATTGAGGAACTTGCAGAAGAAGCAAAAGCGGATTGTAACGAATGGCTGACTAATCAAAACGAGATGGTAAAAGCGCTTGAAAATGAAAAGGATATGAAAGGAGATGGGATTTAGCCCGTCTAAAAAATTCAAAAGGAGAAGAAAAGATGAAGATTAAATTGTTTGGAATTGTTGTGTGCCTCTTTCTTTTTGGGGGCGCGAATGTGTTCGCATCAGAATTGATTCACACGCCGATTAACCCTTCGTTCGTTGGAGGAAATCCCTACAACGGACAATATCTTCTGAATTCTGCAATTCAGCAGAATAATCACGAAGAATCAGCACTTCAAGAAAAAACGCCTTTGGACCAGTTCAAAAGTTCCCTGCAGCAGAATCTGCTGTACGCAATCACATCCAAACTTACCCAAGAAATGTACGGCGAAGAAGGATTTAAACCCGGACATTATACCTATGCGGGTATGGATGTTGATGTGGTTGGTGGCCTAGATGGAGTCACAATAACAATTACCGACACAGCCAATGGTGGCACAACAACGGTTACCGTTCCGAACTATTGAAAAAAGGTGACGAAATGAAGAAAGGAAACGCGTTCTTTGTGGCACTGCTCATAATCTTATTGGTGAGTATCAGCGGTTGTGCCTCTCAGACGACTAGAATTGGAGCCAGCCATGCGAAAGCAGGTGTTGGGTATGTTACTGCCACTCATAAGGCTTTACTGACCTTGCCTCCGCCAAAACAGAGGATTCCAGTTGCGGTCTACAAATTCCGCGATCAGACTGGGCAATACAAACCTTCAACAACATCGGCCAGTTTTTCATCGGCTGTTACTCAAGGTGCGACAACAATACTTATTAAAGCTCTTGAGGACTCCGACTGGTTTATTCCGATTGAACGCGAAGATTTAGCCAATCTGTTGACGGAGAGAAAGATAATTAGGCAGACGAACGAAAATTATGCACAGACTGCTAAAGACAGAGGCGATACGACCAAAACGGTTGAATTGCCTCCGTTAATGTACGCCGGCATTATGCTTGAAGGCGGTATCATCTCGTATGATACGAATATCGTAACGAGTGCCAGCGGCGGAAAGTTCATCGGTATCGGCGGTTCAATGCAGTATCGACAGGATCAAATTTCAATCTTTCTGAGAGCAGTATCAACGAAGAATGGGATGATCCTGAAGACGGTTAATACGAATAAGAAGGTCCTTTCAAGAGAAGTAGATCTTGGAGTTTTCCAGTTTGTCTCGGTGTCTGATTTATCAGAATCAGAAGTCGGTTTCTCGACCAATGAACCCATCTCTGTGTGCACGAATGAAGCCATAGAGAAGGCAGTCATTAATTTGGTCTATGAAGGCATTCTTATGGGGCTCTGGGAATTACAGAACTCTGAGGACATTAATTCTCCCGTCATTAAAAAATATCAAAAACAAAGAGAGGGGGTGGAAGAAATCCAGAAAAAAGAAAAGAGATACTAATTCAACAAGTTCCGGGTACTAGGTACTCGTACTTGAAACCGAAGCAACAAAACCCCAAAAAAGGTGCTGAAAATGAAACGAATTAAAATGTCACTCATTGGCTTGCTATTCATCTTGTGGTTGGTCCCAGGATTTGTCTTTGGCGCGAATACAGCGACGGTGACTCAGGTTGGTGATAAAAACCTTGCAGATGTAGACCAGAGCGGGAGTAACACGGCCACTATTTCGCAGTTTGGTAAAAACCTTGCAGATGTAGACCAGAATGGGAATGGCAACACTGCCGTGGTCAATCAAGGTTCGGAAGGTAATCATGTCAGCAACTTCTATCAGCCGACCTTCCCCAGTGATTGGAAGCAAGGTGCTTATATTGAGCAAAACGGAGACGACAATGCGGCAACGATAACCATGACCAATAGCGGAACAGGTGCTAAGATACTTCAGAATGGCGAGGACAATAGTGCTCGTCAAACTCTCGGCGCTTCCAGTTCTTACACCAACGCAAATAAGCCCCATATGGCCATCGAAATCGACCAGGTTGGAAATAATAATCAGGCGATTCAAAGTACAGTTTCCAGCTTTGGTTCTTATGGTATTCAGAACATGTTGATTCAGCAGACGGGCGAGTCGAATGTCGGCACGCAAGAAAGCATCGGAGGAATGGCATCGGTCATGGAGATTATTCAGACTGGAAATTCGAATAATTCATTCCAGCATTCTGACGGTCGATTCAGCCGAACACACGCTGACATTAATGGGGTAGCCAATACAACTTCGCAAAGCCAAGCATATACCGTATGGGCTACTTCTGGCGCTAATCAGGAAGATATTGATATCGTTGGAGAAGCAAATAGCGCAACTCAGAATCAGTTGGGCGAAACGAATACCGCGAGCATAACTATCAATGGCGATGCAAACATTGCCACTCAGACACAAACCGGAAACATCAATACGGCCAGTATTGTCCAGTCAGGTGATACAAATGTTGCCCGTCAGACTCAAACTGGCAACAGCAACACTGCTGGAATTGTCCAAACCGGAAATTCCGATAGCGGAATCCAGGAACAACTAGGAAATGGTAATTCTGCCCAGTTAATCCAAACCGGAGATGGCAATATTTCTTCCCAGATTCAGAATGGGAATAATAACTCAAGCATCGTGACACAGACAGGAAACGGCAATGTAGTAACAGTAACGCAGAATTAACAAACACGCGTTATGCCGTGAAAGTTCTTTTAGTTCTTTTAACAAATCCCTTGTTCGACTTCGGTTGAACAAGGGATTATTTTTTTGAAAATCTCATTGACAACATTTTAAATGTGCACTAGCATCTAACTCAGAGTGCTTCATTGCTCTTTGATGTTCCTAATTCTTCGTTTCCACCCGGGCCGAAGCTTAGCCTAAAAGAAAGGATTCAGAAGTGAAACATCTACTTCACAGTATTCGCGCTGTAATGGTCATGATTGTGGCGATGTTCGCCTTCATGATTATAGTCAGTTCAGCGATGACTCAAATACCGGCCACCGTTGGCTCGGCAAACGCTGGAGATGTATTCGTACTATCGGTAGTTCCGACCACAGCTATAATGGGAACTGCCATCATCACCCCTTACGAGGCCCTTAGCACCCCTGCGGAAGTACTTGTTGAAGCAACAATTCCGGAGACTTGCAGACCATACGCTACTAGAGATAATGCGATCGTCTCGTCAATCTCCGAAATAGTAAGAACCATTACCATATACCGTGATGTAGAAACAATTAACACGGAATTAATGGCGAACAGTGCCGTTGTCACCGGACAAGTGAAAGGACTGATTGGTGCTCTCACTGTTCGCGGCGTGACTACGGAATTGATGACGAAACCGGCAAATAGAGCTTCTCCGCCTGACGCAATCGTCAACTATAGCCCTATCGAAAACTACAGCTCGGCCGCTAATTATTGCCACTTCATTTCTTGATTCTTCTCGAAATCCCTTGTTTAACTTCGGTTGAACAAGGGATTATTTTTTTATATTGAAAATCGTATCTTGTTTGCTATGATAAGAAGATGAAACGCGCATTTGCCATTATTATTGTCGTTCTTCTCGCGATCAGCATGGTTGGGCTTCTTTTCCCGGCTTCTTTCTCTGGCTCGTACTAAGTTATCCACACTCCAGACAAAACTTGCGTTCTCCCAGCATTTCTGGCATACTATCAACAACTCGCAGAGTATCAGAGCTTCGCTCGGTCTTTATTGGCCGCAAGTGTTCAGTTTCGGCGAGGTTAATCAGTTAAATCCAATACATGGACAATCAGCAGCCAACAGAAGGAGGTGCAGTGCAAGGGAATAAGCTCTATGTGGGCGGTATCCCTTATCGCTCGACAGAAGACGATATGAAGAAGGCCTTTAGCGAGGCCGGTAATGTCGTATCCGCGAGCATTATCAGCGATCGTATGACCGGCCGTTCACGCGGTTTCGGCTTCGTCGAAATGGCCTCCGAAGCGGAGGCGCAGGCGGCGATTGATCGTTGGGATGGTAAGGAAATGGACGGGCGTACGCTCTCCGTTTCTTTCGCTCGCCCGCAAGGTGATCGTCCTCCACGCCGCGAAGGCGGATTCGGAGGTGGTGATCGCGGTGGCTACGGTGGCAACGGCGGTTACGGTCGCGGCGGATATTAATTCCCTGCCTGCTCAAACAGGCTCGCCAAAAACAAGAACGCCCCGCTTTACGCGGGGCGTTCTTGTTTTATGTTAGTGTCTTACGATGGATACTCCCCACTCCGCTAAAGCTACGAGGGGCGAGGAAGAACCGCTCGCCTATATTATTGGTGATCAACCATTCCTCGGTCTCACAATTTACCTTGATTCTCGACCGCTCATTCCGCGACCGGAAACAGAATGGTGGACGGAGCAGCTTCTAAACGAAATCGACAAAAAGGGCGAGCTGGTGGAGTCAAAAATGGGGGTAAGACTTGGCCGAGCGGCCCGGAGCGCGCCCATTTTTGGCTCTAACAGCGAGCCTAAATTAAAATTTTTAGATCTCTGCTCAGGAAGCGGCGCTATCGGTTGCGCGGCGCTCGCGCATTTTCCTAGCGCACAAGTCTATTTCGGCGAAATCGATTCCGCACACGAAGCAACTATTTTGAAAAATATTCGCGAAAATAATTTAGATGAGTCTCGTGCTCACATTTACATCGGTGATTTATTCGCACCATTTCCTACCGACCTAGCATTTGATGTCATCGCTGTGAATCCTCCTTATATTCCTTCTGGTCGTATATTGCCTGAAAGTGTTGCTAATTACGAGCCAGCGCTCGCACTTCGTGCTGGAACAGACGGGCTCGATGTAATTCGTCGCATCGCTACTTCCGTAAGGTGTCACCTCGCGGAACAGGGCGTGCTGTGGTGCGAGTGCGACAGCGCGCACGCGGATGCCGCGTGCGCGCTGTTTAAAGCGCAAGGCTTTTCTGCAGACATACGCCTCGACCAATACGGCGTTCCGCGCATTATTGTATGTAGGCATACGAGTGCTCGTTCGGCGCAATAATGTTATCCCACAAACATTATTGGCCTCACTTCACCCTCGTAGTATCATTTGCGTAATGTCCCAGGAACCTCTTTCTACCGATCCGTATAAGGGCGTGCGCGATTTCTATCCCGCTGATTGGGCGCGGCTCGAAGCGATGTTTGCACGCGTTCGAGATATATTGGCACGCTGGGGGTATGAAGAATATAATGCATCGCCCTTGGAACGCGCCGAACTCTACGAAGCAAAAACTTCTGAAGAAATCGTAAACGAGCAGACATACTCGTTTATCGACCGCGGCGATCGCCGCGTAACGCTGCGCCCCGAGATGACGCCGACGCTCGCACGAATGGTTGCCAATAAGCGTCGCGAACTCGCCTTTCCGCTCCGTTGGTTCTCTATCGGCAATCGCTTCCGTTACGAACGGCCGCAGAAAGGCCGTTTGCGTGAATTCTATCAAGCGGATATTGACCTCGTAGGCCTTAGTGAAGGAGAAGCGGATACTGAGATTATTCGACTCGCGTCCGCGCTACTTAAAAACTTCGGAGCTGCAGAAAGCGACTTTGTTATTCGCATAAATTCTCGCACGCTCTTGAATGCCGCATGCGCGGCGGCTGGATTGAAAGGCGACGACATTCGACAGTATCTGCGCCTCCTCGATAAAAAATCAAAGATGACGCCCGAGGCTTTCGCGGCGGCTTCAGATACTCTCTCGTCAAAAAATCCCCTTTCTTTTATTGAACATTCGAGCGAGGATTCAAATGTCGCACTGGAGAAACGCAAACTGCTGGACCGAATCGAATCGCTCAAGGCGCGCGGAATAAATAATGTCGTCTTTGATTCGAGCATCACGCGCGGATTTGATTACTACACCGGAATAGTCTTCGAAGTGAACGATACGAATCCGGAGAATCCGCGAGCGCTCTTCGGCGGAGGGCGGTATGACGGTCTTGTTGCGCTCTTCGGCGGCGAGCCGATTCCCGCAGTCGGCTTCGCATTCGGCGATGTGACGCTCGCGGATTTTCTCGAAACCCACAAACTTCCGCTCGATAGTAATACCGCAAGACCGCAGCTCTATCTCGGCACGCCAAGTGCGAGCGATATTCCCGCAGCACAGGCATTCGCCGATACTCTGCGTAAACAAAACTGCAGGATTTTCGTCAATCTTACCGACCGCTCTCTTGGCGACCAAATAAAGGATGCTGTGAAGCGCGGTATCCCGCTTTTCATCGCATATGGTGCGAATGAAATATCTAACAATACGATTCGTATGAAGATTCTTGCGACTGGCGAAGAGGAAGGATTCCCTGTTACTGATCTTCCGGCGCATCTTCTCTCAGACAGTTAAGACTATGCGCGCAATCACCTTTGATATTGAATCAATCTCTGATTCTGTGGTGCGCGGGCATATTGATGTGAATGAACAAGAACTTACCGTCGTGGCCATTCACGATTCGGACACGGGCGAATATTCTTCATATTTTAGAGAAGAGCTTCATAAGCTTTGGCCGATACTTGAACGCGCTGATATGCTTATCGGTTTTAATTCCGACTCATTTGATATTCCTCTCTTGAATCGCTACTACCCTGGAGATCTCTCGCTTATCCGCTCGCTTGATTTACTGAGCGAAGTGCAGAAAGTTCTCGGACGGCGCATTCGACTCCAGTCGCTCGCCGAAGCAACGCTCGGCAGAGGGAAAACGGGCGAAGGATTAAAAGCAGGCGAATGGTGGAAGCAAGGCAAAAAAAATGAAGTGGCGAAATATTGTATTGAAGATGTCCGCTTCACGCGCGACCTCTACGACTATGCACTAGAGCATGGCGTACTGAAATATAAAGATTTGCGCGATATTCGCGATATTAAAATTGACACTTCTCTATGGGCTCTCTCGAAAGATCTCGCACCAGCGATGACGCACGCGCTTCAACTTTAATCTTCTAATCTCATTAGAATAATGTATTGACAAACAATTCAATTTGTGTATACTAACATCAGATATAGTTCTTAGAGGATTTTTCACCTACTGACTTTACAGATTCACAAAACCATTCAAGAAGGAGCTTAGCGATGGATGGAGGACAGTCCGAATTTTGGTTTACACTATTCATGTACGCTATTGCTGCGGTAGTTCTGGCGGTAGTCGTCTCGATAGCCTTACTGTGTCTTTTGTGCTTTCCTTTCTTCAAGCTGTTCAAATGGTCTGAGCACAAGTTCAACAAGTTTGTTTGGGGAACTTCGGAAGAATGAATTGAAACGCGCGGAGCTACCCCTCCACGCGTTTTATTTTTAATGGTACGCTAGAGAAATATGAGACCGTCATTTACGATTCCTGTTGCGATTATTCTCGGCGGAATCGTCGTTGCAGGAGCCGTGTATCTATCATTGAGACACCCCACAACAGCATCTGGCACCGGCAATCCAGAACTCGTTCGACCAGTAGCAAGCAACGACCATATTCTCGGGAATCCTGCAGCGCCGGTAGTGATTGTTGAATATTCAGATTTTGATTGCGATTATTGCAAAGGCTTCCACGAAACGCTTAGGCAAATTATTGCGAATCAAGGCGCGGGTGGCGAAGTCGCATGGGTTTTCCGTCAATTCCCGCTTACTGAGATACATCCAAATGCGTTGTCACACGCTCGCGCTACCGAATGTGCCGCGCAAGTCGCTGGGAATGATGCATTCTGGAGATTCACCGATACTCTCTTCGCGAATCAGCCGGTTGATCCTGCAAATTACGGCACGCTCGCCTCTTTGGCAGGAATTTCTGGAGATGCCTTCGCTCTGTGTCTTGCGAATGCATCGTCGACAATTGATGCACGAATCAATGCCGACCGCCAAAATGCGTTTGATGTCGGCGCGCAAGGAACGCCTTATTCGCTTATTCTCGTAGAAGGCCGAAAGCCGGTCGTTATGAACGGCGCGTATTCCTACGATGCTGCGAAACAGCTGATTGATACAGCGCTTGAAACAAGCAAATAAAAACAGCATTCCGCTCGCGGAATGCTGTTCGTTTTCTAAACCTACTTTAAATACAAATTGCGAACTAAGAGGTGGGAACTGCTGGGCCATTGATGTCCGTCTTCAAAATCAAAGAGATCAACAATCCAACCAGATCCATTGTTAGAAACGCGTACAACCGAAATTTTTAATTCTCTGTTTTCTGAGAAGAAAAAATTATCTTCTCCAATTTTAGTCTTAATACCCGTTGTCAATCCGCGCTTGGTGATTTCTACCATCTTTTCAATTTGAGGCAAAGTCATAGTATGATCGCGCGCCTTGAGAAAATTCCTAAGTGTCCTGACTGGAGTGTCTTTGGAAACATTTAGAAATGCGATTGACAATTCTACGAATGTCGCTGTTGTTATACCTTTTGGCAAGGCAAGCGATTGAATAAAGCATCCCTCTGTTCTCAATTGATTTTCCGGAAGGAGAGAATTTATCTTATCTGATCGATACGAGTACCACGAATCTGAAAAACATAATCTCGTTTTCTTTCCAGGAATCGCATCGAGATCAGTTGTTACCGCATCGACAGTACGAAATTGGAAAGATTGTCGTACCTTCTGTGACTTGATATTGAGACCACGGAGTTTTCTCTTCAAAGCTTCCGGATTATCAATCCAGAAATTCATAGACTCGTCACTGATTTCAGGAATATTCTGAACAAGAAAACCGATAAATGCCGCCGTTTTCTTATCGTAGGCCTTCGCATTGGTAGCGTTCATATGCGCTTCTCCTTTGAAGTGGTTGGTTGTGCCGGAATTGGCACGAATGAATCCCATTTGTTCGCAATAAAATCAAAGTGCTCCTGTTTTTAGAATAACATACTTATTGTCAAATATCAAGAAGCGCATTAACCATCTACCAATCCGAGACGGTAAATATCAAAAGAATTGTCGCCTTCAAACATATCGGACGGATTCGGCAAGTACAGGCGCTGCCGAGAAATTTCCGTTGTTGCATCGTTTATTAGCCGATGAAATACTGCAAATTCTTCCTGACAATCGCGAAAATCTATCACATACCGCCGCAATTGTTTAGAACCATCAGCATTCTTCGACTTTTTGCATTCGTACACGATAAAGCGCCGCACGGGCTTGTTGAAAAGCGCGCTGACCGTGTAATAGTTGAAAATAGCTTGGATGGCAAAAATCGGTTTCTGCGCTCCACCTTTGCTAAATGAAGCCACGAATTTATGATCCACAATATCAACCGCGCCTTTTTCTATCTTTGAAGCAACCACCAAATCAGAAACAGCTTTGAGCGGAAGAGCGAGCCCGGGAACGCTCACCACACCTTTCACTTCCACTCCGAGCACGGCGTGCTTCGGCGGTTTCTCGAGATAAAACGAAATGGCTTGTAGATATTCTTTTTCCATCTCTGCACGCTTTTCCCGTTTCGCCTTGCGCGTTTTCGCTCTGCCGAAATCAATGTCTGAATCGCTCACTGAACGCATATATTCCAGACCCATCTGTACCGCAATTTCTTTTTGGACATCGCTGTAAGCCTTCTTTGAAGGCTTTCCTCCAGCGTTCGTTCGGTCAAATGAGTGAGGAACACTCATTTGACTCTCACTCACTTGGCGGTAGAAATTCTCCAGCGCTACATGTCCAGCGCTCCCGATAATAGATGCAGGAGTTCTGGGTGTGTCATATATTTCTTCAACATACCGTTTGTACCAGGCGAGCGGATTGCGCAAAAATGCCATCAGCGAAGAATGGCTCCAATGCTTTATAGGAGGAACTCGCGCGTGAACAGCTGCAACTGTATCCTTCGACTTCATGATAACTGAAGTATAACAAACTTTGACAAAAATCAATTCATTGGATATACTATTAATAGTTCCTTGACAGAATCTTACTTCATCGTAAACACGCCAAGCCTTCCCGCATCGTGCGAGGTGGCATAGCGTAATACAAAAAGGAGAAGAAATGAAAACCGCAACTCATGATCAAATTAAAGACATTGCCATTCGTGTTCTGAACCTAAATCCAGGGAAGGACAAAATCGACGGCGATGCAATTCAAAAAGGCCTTGAAGGACATTCGATTGAAGATGTTAATCGTCGTATCACTGTTTTTCTGAATAACGGGTTGAGCCTTGTTATTACAAAACCTGATTTATTCAGTATTGACCGTTCTACTCCATTCAATCCTTCTAAATTTATAGGGAAAAATTGGATGATTTGGCACGGACCAGCAAGAGGCATTGGTCTTAAGGGTAAAGAAGAACAAGATGTTCGTTCGCTCGAACTTACTGAAATTGACCCTTCTAAAATACTCTTCGAACATTGTCTTAGAGGAGGAGAAAGATTTATCACGGGTGAAGAGAAGCTTATACGACACATAATTTCTGTTGGACATATTTGTCTTGATGCAAAAATTGGTCAATGTCTTCTTGAAGAGGAGAATCAGAAAACACTCGAATGGTTCTATTGGGCTTATGGCATTTCCTGGCTTGAATTTCCTGGTACCGTCCTGCGTGTTAGAGAAGATGGTTCTCGATGCTTCCTTTGTCTCTGTCGCGATAATTGCGGTACATGGATTTGGGATTACCTTCTACTCGATATTCTTCGAAATGTCGAAAATCTTTCTGCAATCCTAAAAAATGAAGATTAGAATTATTGCTCTTTTATTAACACGAAAGTCGCATCATCTACTAGATGATGCGACTTTTTCTCACCCTATAATAGTTTAATACGACTTCAGGTGCCGGGCTTTGTCGTGCGTGCGGATTTTTTCAAGCGCCTTTGCTTCGATCTGGCGGATGCGTTCGCGCGTAACGCCAAATTCCCTCCCCACCTCTTCAAGCGTGTGATAAATGCCGTCCATAAGGCCGTGGCGCATTTCGAGAATCTTGCGCTCCTTCGGAGAGAGATCATCCAAAATAGCGTGCACCTGTTCGGCGAGAATACGCTCGGAGGATTCCTGTATCGGCGATGGGATTTTGTCATCAGGAATGAAATCGCCAAGCGTTGACCGATCGTCGTCGTCGCTGGAACCAACTGGATTTTCGAGTGAAAGCGTATCTTGGTTTATTTTTTCTATTTGATAAATCTTCTCCGGCTCCACGCCCATTTCTACCGCAATTTCTTCCGCCTGCGGATCGCGTCCGAGCATCTGTGAAAGCCGTCGCGAAACTTGTTTATATTTCGCGATGGTTTCAACCATATGAACCGGAATGCGGATCGTGCGCGATTGGTCTGCGAGTGCGCGCGTAATCGCTTGGCGAATCCACCAGGTCGCGTAGGTTGAGAATTTAAATCCTTTTTTCCAATCAAACTTGTCCACCGCGCGAAAGAGGCCGAGATTTCCTTCTTGAATAAGGTCAAGCAGGGTGAGATCGGGGCTTCGTCCGACATATTTTTTCGCAATAGACACGACGAGGCGCAGATTGCTGCGCGCGAGAATGTTACGCGCTTCAGAATCCCCCTTTCCAATGCGCTTCGCCAGCTCGCGCTCTTCAGCGGCAGTGAGAAGCGGATATTGGCCGATTTCTCGGAGATATATCTGGATAGAATCGTAGCTTGTTGAATGACGGTCTTTAATATTGCGCGTCGCGAGATATTCATCAGCGGCATCTTCAAGCATTCCGCCTTCAAGAACATCCACACCAGCGATAGCAAACCGTTCGTAAAGCGATTCAAGAAAATTGACATCTTCTTCCACATGCGGGAACGATTTCAGTATCTCGTTGTAGGTGACATATCCGCGCTCCTTACCCTTCTCGATAAGTGCATCTGCAGAGAGTGCCTTCTCCGATGTCGCCTTCGCCTTTACCGAACGAACTGCGGTACGCAAAACTTGTTTCTTTGAACGGACTTTAGCGCGAACAACAGGCTTTACAATTTTTTTCTTGGCGGGCGCACGCTTTACCGCCGTTTTCTTTACGGGTTTTTTTGCCTGTTTCGAGCTTGATCGAGGGGCTGCCGATTTCTTTTTTATAATAGGTTTTGCCATATTAAAAATAAAATGAAAATAAATGTCTTACTGCCCGAACGCAGCGAGACGCGCAGAAATCCTCGCACATACTGCTTGTGCCTCCGTAATCGCAGATGCATCTCCAAGGGCTTCAGCTCTGCGCAATTTTGCTACTGACTCCTGATACGCCTTACGGATAACCGTTTCTTCAAAGGCGTGGAGAAGCTCGTCTGCCGCGTCCTCTCTCGGGTCTTCGCCAAATGCCTGTTCAGCAGAGAACAAGGCCGATTCTGGGAGTGTGACGAGAGGCAGCTCTGGGGCTTCAGTAATTCGACAGTACTCTAATTTGACGCGCTCTGCAAGCGGCGCAGTCGGATAAACAGCAATGACGGCGAGAAGCATTTCTTCACGCAATTCTCGCGCGGAACGCTTTACTATTTTTGCCGTATCCGCAAACGGCGCTGTTTCTCCTCCTTGCACCCGCGATATTTTCGCGAGCGACTCGCGAATAGCCTCGCCCGAGAGTCCGAGCGTACGCGCGGCGATTTGAACGACATGTTCCCGTTCCATCGGACTCGGCATCGCGGCTATGAGCGGGAGTACTACTCGTTCAGCAACAGAGATGAGCCGATGCGGATCGTGTTCCTGGTCGGTTAAGGTCGCGAGGAAAAAATCGACGATCGGTTTTGCGGTCGCGATTCGCTTTGAAAATTCTTTTCCGTTCCCGGCTAGAATATCTTCGCTTATCAAGTCTGCCGGATCTTTCCCTGAAGGCAGTAGTACTGCCTTCACCCTGAGACCTTGCCGAAGAGCTAATTCAGCTGACTTCGCGGTCGCACCGAGCCCGGCGGCATCTGCATCAAGAACGAGCATAAGATTCTCGCTGCAACGCAACATAAGCGCCAGATGTTTTTCAGAGAGCGCAGTGCCGGAGAGCGCGACCGCGTTTTCAAAACCCGCTTGATGCGCAAGAATGACATCCATCTGCCCTTCAACGAGCATCGTAAAACCACGCGTGCGTATCACCTCTTTCGCACGGTCCATACCGAAAAGAATTTCGGATTTATGATACAGCTCAGTTTCCGGGCTGTTGAGGTATTTTGCCGGTTCGTCAGGAGAAAGTGCACGACCGGTAAATGCAACAACCCGACCGGCTGTATCGCGTATCGGGAACATAAGCCGATTGCGGAAACGGTCATAATAGGTGCCCGGCTTTCCGTCCGCTTCTTTTATAAGTCCTGCGCTAACGAGCTCTGGTATGGTGAATCCAAGCGCAGTCAACGCTTCAAGAAGAGAGCGCCACGCATCGGGCGCATAGCCGAGATTCCATATAGCAATCGTGTCATCCGATAAATTACGCTTTTTCGCATATACTTCGGCTGGACTCCCGGGAAGTTTTTTTGCGTACCACTCGCTCGCTTTATTCATCGCCTCGCGCAACCGCTCTTTTTTTGACGCATTTTCATTCGCGCCGCTTTGAGCATATTCAATAGTCACGCCCGCCTTATCAGCAAGAATTTTCAATGCGCCTTTGAAATCAACATTTTCTATTTTTTCTATGAAAGAGAATCCGTCTCCGCCCTGCCCGCAACCGAAGCAGTGCCAGGTATTGCGTTCAACGCTCACATGAAAGGACGGGGTTTTTTCTTTATGGAACGGACAGAGCCCCACGAGCGACTTCCCAGCTCGCGTCAGCTTCATATACGGACTTAAGATATCCTGAATACTCAATTTGTCTTTAATCTGCTGTACCGTATCGCTCATATATTTAGTGTACCGTATTTCGAGCGAACTTGACAAAAGAGCTCTATATGCTAACTTCTTTTCAGAACGAAGATCATTTATTCAATGAATCCCCATTGAAAGGAGAAACGAGATGGGACTGATACCTTTATTGAAGAAATTAATTCCATTTCTGCTCGTAGTATTTTTAGGCACTATTTTTCTCGTCGTGCTCGATTGTGCACTTGGAATTAATGGCAGGGGTCTGGAAATGACCATCCATGACTTCTATTTGTTCTTCCTAGGAGGGTGCGTTTGTTTTAGCTTATTTTGGATTTGGATTAAAAGATAGCCGGATTCAAATACCAGAACCAAAACGGCGCAGGACTCATTACGAGCCTGCGCCGTTTTTTATTTTTGTTTACTAAGTTTCTAGAGCGAACGGCTCGTGCGCGCGAAGAAACTCGGACGGACGGTTGCCGAAGGCGCCGGGCGTCCGGCCTGAAGCTTCTTGATGCTCGCGTGTTTCTTGCTGCCCACAAACCCGGTGCCCGATGGGATGAGACGGCCGAGAATGATATTTTCTTTCAGACCACGCAAGTGGTCAACACTTCCGCGCAGAGACGCACCAATGAGAATCTTGGTCGTCTGTTCGAAGGATGCGGCTGAGAGGAAGGAACGGCGAGAGAGAGCGCTCTCTTTAATGCCGAGCACAATCTCGCTCGCTTTCGGTTCAATCCTATTTGTGGATCCCATTTCTTTTAGGATTTTTGCGAACTCCCAATCCTCAACGACATCGCCGACAGAAAAGTCGGTATCGCCGGCATCAGTAATCTTCACTCGTGAGAACATCTGCTTCACCACGACTTCCAAGTGCTTGCGGGACACATGCGCGCCTTGCATCTCGTAAATCTTTGATACTTCAGCAATGATATATTCCTGCACGATAGCGCGTCCGGCATACTCGAAGAGATCGTCGAGATCAGCTGAACCGTCGGTAAGAATCTGACCTTTTACGACAGAGTCCCCTTCTTTTACGAGCGAAACGCGCGGATACGGAGCGAGATATTCGTATGCCGAATCGTCTTTCTTCCCCTGTCCTGCAGGAGGCGCGACAACGATAATCTTCTCGCGACCTATATCCTTTATCTCTACAACAAGTCCATCGGTCTTTGAGATGACTGCAGGATTCTTTGGGGAGCGTTTCTCGAAGACTTCTTCAACGCGCGGGAGACCGCTCGTGATATCGCCGCCCACTGATGCCACGCCGCCCGTATGGAAGGTGCGAAGCGTAAGCTGGGTGCCCGGCTCGCCGATAGCTTGTGCGGCGACCGTTCCGACCGCTTCTCCCACATCAACGAGTTCTTGCGTGGTGAGATCCATACCGTAACAGGTCTGACAAATGCCGTAGCGCGTTTCGCATGACATCGGTGAACGGGCGACGACGGTAGTAATTGAAGAAGAAGCAAGCACTTCTGCGTCTTCTGCAGAAAGATACTGCCCTTTCTTGAAGAGCAATGTTCCTTCCTGATCCTTCGCATCTTCAGCAAGCACGCGACCGCGAAGCGCTTCTGCATAATCAGTCTGAATGCCCGAAGCGCTTATACGATCAATCTTCACGCCCCGTTTCGTGCCGCAATCCTTTTCGGTGACAATAGAATCTTGCGCCACATCGAAGAGACGGCGTGTGAGATACCCGGCTTTCGCAGTTCCGAGCGCAGTGTCGGTGAGACCTTTGCGCGAACCGTGCGTCGACATAAAGTATTCAATCGGATTCAAGCCTTCGCCAAATGAAGAAGCGATCGGCACTTCAATAGTCTCTCCGGCGGTGTCTTGGATGAGTCCTTTCATTCCTGCCATCTGGGTTAATTGACCGAGGGAGCCACGCGCACCGGAGAACACCATATCGGCGACCGAGCCCATAGGATCGAGCTGTGTCGTTACCAATTTTTCAACTTCTTGCTTGGCGCCCTGCCACACTTCTATAACCATACGGCGTTTCTCTTCTTCAGAGAGAAGTCCGTTCTTATAGTCTTCAGTAATCTTCGCCACTTTCTCTGCCGCCTGTTCCATGACCTGCGGTTTTTCTTTCGGTACAGAGACATCGTCGATACACCACGAGACGCCCGACTTGGTGGCATATTCAAAACCAAATCGCTTCACCTTGTTCACGATATTCGGCACCGCATCAAGACCATAGCGCGCAATACAATCGGTTACGATCCGCGCGAGCACTTTCTTAGTAATGGTCTCATTGACGAACGGATAATTCGCAGGCAACACGGTGTTGAACAGAAGTCTGCCGACGGTTGTTTCAAACGGATGACCGTCAAATGCGTTGTACTTTTCTTTTTCAGCAACTGGCAACACATTAATCTTCGCGCGCAGATCAATGGCGCCGTATTCAGACGCGAGAATCGCCGCATTCGGTGATGCGAAATATTCTCCCTCGCCTTTGGTTTTTTCTGCCGCTTTGGTAAGCCAATAGACGCCAAGAATGATATCGAGCGGTTTGCCGATGAGAACGATCATATCGCCGCTTCCCGGCTTCAAGATGTTCTTATTCGCACTCATAATATTCTTCGCTTCCCATTGCGCTTCTTCTGAAAGCGGTACATGCACCGCCATTTGGTCGCCGTCGAAGTCCGCGTTGAAAGCGTTACAAACGAGCGGATGCAGCTGAATAGCGTCTCCTTCTATAAGTCGCGGGCGGAATGCCTGAATACCTTGGCGGTGCAGGGTTGGCGCGCGATTAAGAAGCACATATTTGCCAGCGATTGCCTCTTCAAGAAGTTTCCATACTTCAGAGACGCCGTCTTCAATGAGTCGGCCGGCGCCGCGGATGTTGAATGCGAGTTCGCGTTCAAGAAGACCGGCAATAACGAATGGGCGGAAAAGTTCAAGCGCCATATGCTTCGGCAGACCGCATTCATCAAGTTCAAGATCCGGACCAACGACAATCACTGAACGGCCTGAATAATCAACGCGCTTACCGAGCAAGTTCTGGCGGAAATATCCCTGTTTGCCTTTCAGATAATCTGCGAGCGACTTCAATGGACGGCGCTGCGCGAGCGTTATTGCTCCCGCAGAGGCGCCACTCTTACGAATAGAATTGTCGAGAAGCGCATCAACGGCTTCTTGGAGAATGCGCTTTTCATTGCGCAAGATGACTTCCGGCGCGTGAATATCAATAAGCTTCTTAAGACGGTTATTGCGATTGATGACGCGACGATAGAGGTCGTTCACATCGGAAGTTGCGTGGCGACCGCCTTCGAGCGCGACCATTGGACGAAGCGCCGGCGGAATGACTGGAATGCGCGTGAGGAAAAGCCATTCAGGTCGTACGCCCGATGCGATGAGTCCTGCAATGAGCGAAAGCCGTTTTGCGAGTTTTTCTCGTTCAGCAGCACCGGCATTTTCATAACGGGCAGAAAGCGTTTTCTCGAGCTCTTTCAGATCAAGCGCGCGGAAGATGTCGTAAATCGCTTCAGCGCCAATCCGCGCTTCGAAGAGACCGCCGTATTTTACCGAGAAGCGATGATATTCAAGCTCATCAAGAACTTTCCCGACGACGATGCCGTCGATTTCGGCTTTCGTAGCCATCATCTTTTCCTTAAGCGAATCGCGCTCTTTATCAGAACCGAGCGATTTATATTTTGATTTATATTCGCTTTCAAGCTCCGAGAGAAGCCGTTTCTTTTCTTCTTCCGCAACCTTAGCGATGATGTAGCCCGCGAAATAAACAACCTTTTCAATGTCCGCTGCCGGAGCACCGAGAATAAGCGCCATGCGAGACGGTACGCTGCGAAGGAACCAGATATGCGCGACCGGGGTGCAGAGTTCTATATGCCCCATTCGTTCTCGCCGTACGATTGAACGCGTAATTTCAACGCCGCACTTGTCGCAGACAATGCCTTTATAGCGAATGCCTTTATATTTTCCGCAATAACATTCGTAGTCCTTCTCTGGACCGAATATCTTCTCGTCAAAGAGCCCGTGCTTCTCAGAGCGCTGGGTGCGGTAGTTGATGGTTTCAGGTTTGGTTACTTCACCAGAGGACCACGCGAGTATGCGCTCAGGCGACGCGAGCGTCAGGCTGAGCCCATTCCAGGAATCCTGTCTTCCGGCAGGGAGACGCGAGGAGAAACTGTTGTTGGAATTGAATGCCATAAGGTTCAAGAAAATTAATAAAAGTTATTCCTCCGGTTCTGGCGGCAGATTCAAAGGCTCGATATCAAGAGCGAGACCGCGAATCTGATTAGTAAGGACTCCGAATGACGCCGGCGTGCCAGAATGGCTTATTGATTCGCCCTTCACAATTGCGTCAAAGGCAGCCGAACGACCCTGAATATCGTCCGACTTAATGGTAAGCATTTCTCGCAGCGTGTACGCGGCGCCGTAACCAAGAAGCGCCCACACTTCCATTTCGCCAAACCGCTGCCCGCCGTTCTGTGCTTTGCCGCCAAGCGGCTGTTGGGTGATGAGCGAATACGGACCAATCGAACGCATATGAATCTTATCCTCCACCATATGGTGCAGTTTGAAGAAATACATATAGCCAACCGAGACCGCTTGTGCGAATGCTTCGCCCGAAAGACCGTCGTAAAGTTGCATTTTCCCGTTTCTTGAGAATCCGGCTGTTTCGAGTTCGTTGCGAATTTCATCTGCCGTCGCTCCAGCAAAAGGAGGAACGACCGCTTGATAGCCGAGCGTATGCGCCGCGAGTCCGAGATGCATTTCAAGAATCTGCCCGAGGTTCATACGAGAAGGAACGCCGAGCGGAGTGAGAATGATATCAACTGGATTGCCCTCCTTGTCGTACGGCATATCCTCGACCGGCAATACACGACTGATAACACCCTTGTTGCCGTGGCGTCCTGCGAGCTTGTCGCCAACGCTGACATTTCGAATCTGGGCAACAGTAACTACCATCTTTTTGATAATGCCGCTCTCCAGCTGATCGCCTCGCTCCCTTGAAAAGACACGAACGCCAATGACGCGCCCGCGCTTCCCACCTTCCATTCTAAGAGAAGTATCTTTCACATCCTTAGCCTTGTCTCCGAAGATGCTCCGCAAAAGCCGCTCTTCTGGGGTGAGTTGAGTTTCGCCCTTCGGTGTCACTTTACCAACGAGAATATCGCCAGGACGCACTTCTGCACCAATGCGAATGACACCTTCTTCATCAAGGTTCTTCAGCCGCAATTCGCCGACATTCGGAATGTCGTGCGTTGTCGTTTCTGGACCGAGTTTTGTATCGCGTACGACGCAATCAAAATCTTCTATATGAACCGTAGTAAATTTTGCATCTTCAACGAGGCGCTCGGAAATAATGATGGCGTCTTCATAGTTCGCGCCGTTCCAGCTCATAAACGCGACGCGTACATTCTGACCCAAAGCGAGCTGGCCTTGATCAGTTGAAGAGTTGTCAGCCAATACATCGCCTTTCTTTACGATATCGCCAATATGAACCGAAGGGCGCTGCATAAATGCCGAGTTTTGATTGGTCCGCGTAAGCCCTTGAAGACGGTACTCTGCAGACTTGCCTTCTTTATTCTTCACGACAATTTTTCGCGCATCAACCTGTGTGACTTCGCCTGGTTCAGTAGCCAAGACGAGACGGCCGGTACTGCGAGCGGCATGCGATTCGATGCCTGTAGAGACAAGCGGAGCTTCCGGAATAAGAACCGGCGTTGCTTGTTTCTGCATGTTTGAACCCATCAAGGCTCGGTTCGCATCGTCGTGATTCACGAAAGGAATCATGGCAGTCGCAATAGAGAACATCTGATACAGCGAAGCGTCGATAAGCGTAATAGCATCGCGTGCGATGATAATCGGTTCACCTTTATGACGCGCTTCAACAAGGTCGGCAGTAATGCGGCCGTTCTCATCCAGCTTGGTTGCGCCATGCGCGATTATTTCGTTTTCTTCGTCAAGCGCGTTGAGGTATATGATCTCGCGAGTCACTTCGCCGTTCTTCACGCGAGCATACGGCGTTTCAATAACACCGAAATCGTTCGTACGCGCATTGGTTGCGAGTCGCAGAATAAGACCAATGTTCTGTCCTTCTGGCGTGTGGATAGGACACAGGCGTCCATAGTGACTGGGATGCACATCGCGCACTTCAAAGCCGGCGCGCTCGCGTGTGAGACCGCCAGGACCGAGCGCCGAGAAAGTGCGCATGTTCTCAAGTTCGGCAAGGCTGTTCTGCTGTTCCATAAACTGCGAGAGCTGGTTTGCAGTAAAGAATTCGTGCACCGATGCGTGGAATGGGCGCGGGTTGACGAGCGCCATAGGAAGCGTCGTTTCGGTCGGCATCGTAGACATACGGTCTTGAATATTCCGCTTCATGCGGCTCATGCCAATGCGCATTCTCGCCTGCAAGAGTTCACCGACAAAACGCACACGGCGGAAGCCGAGGTGGTCAATATCATCAGGACGCGCTGACGGATCTGCATTCAATCTCGTAATCTCTGAAACAATATGAACGAAATCAGCGAGCGTAAGCGTTCGCTTCTCAAGCGATTTTTCAGAAGTCGGCAGGCCGAAGCGGGAATTGAGGCGATGACGGCCGATTTTCCCGAGATCATATCGCTCAACAGAAAAGAGCGATTGCACAAAATTTTTCGCATTCTCCGGAGTCGCGAGATCGCCATCGCGCATACGACGATGAATCTCGATATACGCCTCTTCAATAGACTTCGCTTCGTCATGTTCGAGCGTCGCTTTTATTGCCGCAAGCGCGAGCGGATCTTTCTCAAAATGCTTTGCCACTGCTTCGCCCAATCCGCCGCCGAATACCGAAAGAAGCTGCGTGACAGGGAATTTGCGCTTTCTATCAATTTTCACAAAGATGGCGCCATCCGCCTCTGAATCAAGCTCGATCCACACACCGCGCAAAGGAATTATTTTTGCGCCGAAAAACGGCTTGCCGCGCAACAGCTCTGAAACAAAGAATGCGCCGAAGCTTCGCGCGAGCTGCGGGACGATAACGCGTTCAACGCCAGAAACGATAAAAGAACCGTGCGGCGTCATAAGTGGCATATCCGCAAGGAAAATTTCCTGGCTTTTTTCTGAACCGAGCGTCTTGTTGATAAGTTTTACCGTCGCTTTCAGAGGAGCTTCGTAGGTGCGCATGGTGTCGCGCACAAAATTCTCATCATATTTCGGTTCGCCTATTTCAAAGCTTTCAAATTGAAGTTCGAACTTTTTCCCCGAATAGTCGGTAATCGGCGAGAATTCTTTGAAGAGCTCGGTAAGGCCGTCTTTCATGAGCCAGTCAAATGAGCCGCGCTGATGCCCAACGAGATCAGGAAACGGCACTCGCGGTGCTCGAAACGCACCGAATGTCTTTTGGACGAGGTTCTTACGCATGTGGTGATGGCGTGAAGCGGATAAGTAAGTTTTCTCTCTAAAATATATAAACGCAAACGCACGCGGACTTCCTCGCTTTTGCGTTCTTCTTCGATTTTTGTATGAATCTTTGCTCCCCGCCCTCCATTACTCACTCGTATCTATATCTCTAGTGTATCAGCCCCCCTCCTTTCGCGCAAGTGCTGGTGGGGATAAACGGCTCAGACCGTGTGAGCCGTTAGAAATGGTGACTATTTCTTAGAACGCCAGGCATCGATGTTCGCGTGGTGGCCGGTCTGGAGAACCTTTGGGACGCGGTAATTCTTCTTTTTGTAGGTGATAGTTTCGGGACGAGTGTAAACGGCAGATGAAGCAATACGGCGTTCTTCAACTGATAAATCTTTGCCGAGAACGCCAGGGAGACGGCGCGTGACCGCATCGACAATCGCAAGCGCCGGAATCTCGCCCCCTGTATACACCGCTTCGCCCACAGCAAACTCTTTCATTGTTCCGAGTGTTTTTAGTATTTTCTTCGCGCGCTCGTCGATACCCTCGTATCGCCCGCAGACGAGAACGACCTCGTCATACTTTTTTGCTAGCGTGTCGGCATCTTTATTGGTGAATTGTTTTCCGCTCGGCGAGAACCAAACGATGACTTTCTTTCCTTTCTTATTTTTCAAAGCTTTTTCTACCGCTTTTACGACCGGAAGCGCCATCATCACCATCCCTGGGCCGCCGCCATACGGTTTGTCATCTACTTTCTTATAACTCCCTTCTGGCCCCACAACGAAATCACGCGGATTCTGATACGCGACTTTTATTTTCTTTCCTTTTCTCGCGCGCCCGATTATCGATGCATTCAAATAGGCATCGCATGCTTCTTGAAAAAGGGTGATGAGATGGAATTTCACGACTATAACTCGTCAACGACTTGGTCAACGGTCTTCATTTCCTGTTCGCGTTTACCGCCGACCGGCTCGTTAATCTTAAGATTCACGCGCGCATTCCCTTTCATTCCGACAACGCGCAGGAGGATGCGCAACGCTTCGGCAGTCTTACCGCTTTTGCCGATTATCTTTCCCATATCATCAGGATGCACGGTGAGTGTGAGCAGAACGCCCATTTGATCAATGGTGCGCGTTGTCTTTATCGACTCTGGATTATCCACAAGTGCCTTTACTGCGTATTCAAGAAATGCTTGGTCTGGTTCCATAAGGATATGTTAGCACCCCAATACGGGGCGGAGTTATGCTGCTGGAGTTTCTTCCGGTGAGGCTTCTTCAACGACTGACGCCTCTTCTACGATTTCCTCCGCAACAGGAGTTTCTTCTTCCGCTTCAGCAACAATTTCTTCAACAGTCGGTTCTGTTACTGCCGAAACTTCTGCCACCGGCTCTTCCGCCTTCTGCACAGGTGCTACGGGAGCTGCAGCTGCAGGTTTGGCTTCTTCTTTTACTTCTTCTTTAATCGGCGTTTTCTTCGGGAGCACATTCACTTTCTTCCCTTCTATAATCCCCTTCGTAATAAGGAGATTCTTTATGGTATCCGTCGGCTGTGCGCCCTTGGCAATCCATTCTTTTACCCGTGCCTCGTCAAGCGTCAGAGCCTTGCTCTTCGGATTATAGGTACCGAGTTGTTCGGTAATATTCCCCGCCTTTGCCGCACGCGTTTTCTCTAGAAGAACAATACGAAACGCCGGATCATTGGTCCGGCCGATGCGTTGGAATCGAATCATCAACATGAACACGACTATAGCAGAAGCCGAGTTATATTGCTAGAGTACAAGAAAATGCCAGCGGATACGATATATGAGGGCCCTATAACGATGACCAGAAAGGGTTTCGGTTTTTTTGTTATTGGGGAAGATAAAGAAGACCTTCTTATACCGCCAGAATTGACGAATCACGCTCTCTCTGGCGACATCGTAAAGGTCATTTCGACAGGCAGTTACCGCGACCCTTCTGGCAGGATGCCTGCGCGAGAAGCTGGCAAGGTAGTTGAGATTGTTTCGCGCGCGCGCGAAACATTCGTCGGTACGCTCATCGAAGAAAGTGGAAAAATACTGCTCGCGCCAGACTACAAGAAGATGTATGTGCCGATTGAAATAACAGATACTAAAGATGCTCAACTTGGTTACAAGGTGCTCGTGCGTCTGCAGGACTGGAAAGAAGGTTCTACATATCCATCAGGCGTTGTTGAAACCATCATCGGTAAGGCTGGTGTACACGAGACTGAAATGCGAGCTCTCGCGCTCGGTCAGGGATTCTCGAGTGACTTCCCTCCCGGCGTTGTCGCTGATGCAGAATATCTCGAAAAAAAAGGCAGTGCGATGCTTGCTGAAGAAGCCAAGAACGAGAAACGCGGAGATTTCAGAGACACCGCAACTTTTACTATTGATCCATTTGATGCAAAAGATTTTGATGATGCGCTCTCAGTACGAAAAATTGCTGATGGGAAAATAGAAGTTGGCGTCCATATCGCTGATGTGTCCTTCTTCGTGAATCCTGGCAGTGCGCTTGATAAAGAAGCGGTTGGGCGCGCAACGAGTGTGTATCTCGTTGACCGCACGATTCCGATGCTTCCAGAGATTCTCTCTAACGATTTATGTTCTCTTAAACAAGATGAGGACCGTCTCGCGGTCTCTGCCGTTTTCATTCTTGATGGCGACGCGAATATTCAGGATGTGTGGTTCGGCGAGACGGTCATTCACTCAAACAAACGATTTACCTACGAAGAAGCGCAGGAGATTCTCGATAAGGGCGAAGGAATATTACATGAAGAACTTTCTCTCTTGCTCGGCCTCTCAAAAAAGATTCGCGCTCGTCGCGTGGCGAATGGCGCTGTGGAATTTGATACTGCTGAAGTAAAGGTTGAGCTCGATGAGATTGGTAAGCCGATTGCGATACATCTGAAAGAACGCAAAGCGACCAATCTTCTTATCGAGGATTTTATGCTTCTGGCAAATGAGGCTGTGGCTAAACATCTCTCGAAACTTACGAAGAATGGCGGGAAAAACTTTGCTTCGCTGTATCGTATCCACGATGCGCCGGATACGGATCGTATTGAAAATCTCGCGAACCTTCTCCGCGTTATGGGCTACCAGTTAAAGACAACAGGCGCCGGGAATGTTACCGGCACTGAATTGAACAAACTTCTGGAAGAAGTGAAAGGCAAGCCAGAAGAATATCTCGTGAAAATGGCAACCTTGCGTTCAATGAGCAAAGCAGTCTACGCGACGAAGAACATCGGACACTTCGGCCTTGCATTTGATTTCTATACGCACTTCACCTCGCCGATACGGCGCTATCCTGATCTCGTCATTCATCGACTTATAAAGTCGCATGCGGGCGGCGATTTGATTGCTGAGAAAGAAATGAGGGAATTTGATTCGCTCGCACTCCACGCTTCTGAACGGGAGGTTGCTGCCTCTGATGCCGAACGAGATTCAATTAAAATGAAACAGGTGGAATTCCTTTCCGAAAGAATCGGCGAAGAATTTGACGCGGTTATTTCTGGCGTCACTGAACGAGGTTTGTATGTGGAAGAACAAACGACGCATGCCGACGGCATGATCCGCATCAATGATGTCGGGAATGATTATTTTGAATATGACGAAAAGCACTACCAGCTTCTCGGCCGCCGCACCCGCAAGAGTTATCGCCTCGGCGATCCAATCAGAGTGAAGCTCACTGCCGCTCGCATTCCAGAAAAAGAATTGGATTTTGTGCCGGCTTAAAATTATTTCGCCACGGCGACGGCTTCGTCGAATTTAACTGACAAGAGTTTAGAGACGCCATCGCCGCCCATCGTGACGCCATAGAGGATATTGGTGCGGCTCATCGTCTCGCGGTTATGGGTGATGACTATAAGCTGTGATTTCTTTGCGAGGTTTTCTATCATATCGCCATAGCGGCGGCTATTCGCCTCGTCAAGCGCAGCATCGGTTTCGTCCAGTATAAGAAATGGCGGCGGATTTACCTGGCTCATCGCGAAGATAAGCGCGATAGAAGTGAGCGCTCGCTCGCCGCCTGAGAGTTGCATCAGAGAATGTACTTTCTTTTTCGGCAGATTAACTGTTATTTCTATACCTCGATTATCTTTCTTTTCTCCCTTTCCCTCGTCGTATAACTCCTCGGGATCTTCGGAATCCTCAGAGGATTCCTCGACCTCCATCTCCTCTAACGCGAGGCGCGCGCTCCCTCCGCCAAACATCAACGCAAAATATTCGCTGAATGACGCATTAACCCGCGTAAGCCCGTCTGAAAAATGTTTTGCGAGTTCTGTGTCCAGATCGTGAATGAGCGCTCCGAGACCTGCCGCTGACTTCGCAAGGTCATCGAGTTCAGTTGCAAGAAATGTTTCGCGTTCTGAAACTTCTTTATGTTCCTGCCGAATGTCTTCGCCCATTCCGCCTGCCTCTTCCAGACGGATTTTCGTTCGCTCCAGAGAGCGCTTACGATCTTCTTGTACCCGTCGCTCCTCTGTTGGAAATTGTTGCAAAGGTTCATACGAAAGAACCGCTGAGCCGGCGAGAACGAGCACTTCTCCTTTGTCTCGTTCAAGTTCTTCTCCGAGAAGCGTCAGCTCGCGCTCGCGCGCTTCAGCCTTCGCTATCTCGCCTTCTTCATGCGCTTTCGCTTGTGCAGAATCAAGAATCCGGCGACGGATTTCCCGACCTGTTTCTTCCAAAGCAAGCATCGCTTCACGGGCGCGAGCGCGGGCGGATTCTGCTTTTTCAAGATCGACTGCTATCGCCGCATATTTTTCAGACAACTCGGCATGTTCTGTTTCGAGCTGAAAGGCGGCATCTTCTTCTTCGGAGAATTTGTCATCGCGCGGCGCGCCGTGTCGCGTGAAAAACAGTTTGACGGCAGATTGAATTGCCGCGAGCGCGGCGCGCAACCCGGTAACTTCTTCTCCGGCGATACTCACTTGCTGTTCAACTTCATGGTACAGCGCTTCGAGTTCTTCGCGCGGAACCTTCGCATACGGCTCGCGCGCGACCACTGTCGCGCGGCGTTTTACTTCTTCCAGAGCTCCTTCGACGCGCCCAACTTCGCGAGAAAGCGCGGCGCGGCGCGCAGAAAGTTCCGCAACTTCGCTTTCCGTCTTCCGAAGCGTTTCCGTTCGCTTCACAGTCTCGTGATCAGTCGTCGCCGGATCGGCGACTCGGTCGAGTTCGGCATCGGCGAGTGCGAGTCGTTCTGTCGCGCCCTTTCTTTCTTCGGCAACTTTTATTTTCTCTTGGGCAAGGTAGGCATCCTCAATAGCGAAATAGGTTTGCGCCAAGCCGACAAGATCTCTCCGCAGAGATTCTGCCCGTTCAAGCTTTTCAACTTGCTTTTCCAGAAAATGCAGATGGGGTTTGAGTTCTCGCCGAAGAGAATTTACTTGTGCGATATTCTCTTCAGTCTTCTCTAATTTCTTCAGCGCTTCCTGCTTTTTAAATTCATATATCTTGAGCCCGAGTGCATCTTCCAGCATTGCACGGCGCTCGCGCGCAGAGGCGAGCAATATTCGATCTGCTTCGCCTTGAGAAATGATATGGTGGCCGGTCTCGCCGATATTCGCGCCGGCAAGCAATTCTTCAATATCGCGCAGGCGAACACGCGAGCCGTTGATAGAATATTCGCTCGTGCCATCGCGAAAGACGGCTCGTTCAATAGCAACCTCGTCAAAATCAATTTTGAAAGATCGATGGGAATTATCAAAAACTATTGAGACCGCCGCACGATTCGCACGCGGCACGGTATGCGAACCGTTGAAAATAAGATCTTCCGCGCGCTTGCCGCGCATGCTCTTCATTGATTGTTCGCCGAGTGCAAAACGAAATGATTCGGCTACATTACTCTTGCCGGAACCATTCGGCCCGACGATTGCGGTAGTCGCGTTGGAGAAATCCAAGATCGTCTTCTTGGCGAATGACTTAAACCCGACGATTTCAAGTCGCTTCAGCATTAGTGGTTATTGTACCAAATACAAAAATTATTGGAGGTGAAACACCCAAGCAACTTGGATGTTTCACCTCCAAGTTCACGATCTCTTGCTTTTTTGCTTTATAAGGAGCATACCTTATGCGTGAGGTTTCGATCTTACTGTTGTTCTTTGATTCAACCCATAACTCAATGGAGGTACCTATGGCTTCGGTCAAAAATCGCCCAACGCGGGCTCAGATGTTGCTCGACCATGTTCTCGGAAAGAAGTATGTTTCTTTCGGTCAACTGTCTGTATCCGAGAGTAATGAACTCTTAAGAACCACACTGCGAGATGTCGATTTAAGGGAACTGCGCGGGTTTAAACCCCTTAAAGATCTTCTAGTTTTCCAACCGGGAAGTACCATCACCGGAGGAACGGAACTGCATACGCTGGATCTAGAGACACTTAAATTAAGCGATCATGTTTCGTTTTCGGCTCTTGGATTTGAAGAAACTCCTCCAGTGGATCTGGATACACAAGTGATGAGTTTATGTCGCGGATTTTTGAACTGGAAAATCATCTTCAAAAGAAACGAGTCTGGAGAGGAAACGAACGACCGGGAGACAGCTTATTCGTGGGGCAGATCCGCATACCACTGCAAAGGAAGCGGAGAAGTTCTAGTATTACGACGGCCTCGCAACCACAGTCGTGCAGATGAGAATCTACTTATAGTCAGTTTTTCTTATGAGAAAGTTCCACTTGAAAGAAAACATATTGTCACAAAAATTGAAGTGACCTTTCTTCCTCTCAACAATTTCCGGAAGTATTTTAGTCCGTTATATGCTAAAGTAGCTGTCGGACTCATTGAAGAGCTTAAAAGTGCGTACTCAAGCACCGAGAGCGAACTCAGGTCTCAGCTTGATTATATAGAACGCAAGACTGTGGAGTTAGAAAAACTTTCGAAAGCAATAACATATCGATGAACGAGATCTTTAAAGAAAAACCCACCGTTTGGTGGGTTTTTGTTTTTTATCTCAAATAATCTTAAATTATTTACCACCCCATCTTTATAAGTCCGGCTTCCGCAGCTGTTTGTTCCGCTTCTTGCTTGCTCTGCCCTTCTCCACGCGCTATCTCTTCTGTATCAATGAAAACACCAACGGTGAAAAGCTTCGCGTGGTCGGGGCCTTCTTCAGAAAGCGTCTCGTAACGGGGCGTCGTGCCTCGTTTCTCCTGAGAGGCTTCCTGGAAACGGCTCTTAGCGTCTTGGTAGGAGCGCTTGGAGATAACACCATCAATCTTATGATAGAGATTCCTCGCGATGAAGGCTTCCGCATTCGCGTAGCCGGAATCAAGATAAATTGAACCGATGATTGCCTCAAACGCGTCCGCTAATATCACTTCGCGCGCGCGACCAGTGTCCTTCGCTTCGCCTTTTGAGAGCAATAGATACTCATTAATGCCGAGCGTCTGCGCGCTTTCTGAAAGCGATACCGTATTGACGAGCGCGGCGCGATAGCTGGTAAGATCGCCTTCGGGTTTTGCAGGAAATTTCTTGAAAAGGAAATCGGTTGTAGCGAGTTCAAGCACCGCATCACCGAGAAATTCCAGTCGTTCATTATGATTGCCCGTATATTCGCGATGCTCATTAAGATACGAGCGATGCGTCAACGCCTCAATAAGAAGGTTGAGATTGGTGAACGAAACGCCGAGTTGTTTTGCAAAAATTGAGAAATCAGGCATGAGTATGAGCTTGGTCAAGGAGTTTTTGTACAGCTGCAGTGACGATTGGGAGCATATCATCATAAAAATTCAGGTCAATAATGTCCTTGAGGCGGAACCATTTTGCATCATCGAGTCCGCCGCTTTTTTTCAGTACAATCGGCTCAAAATCGCAGGAAGCGAGATAGAAGCAAACATGCTTCCGGACTTTCCCTTTTTCAGGATGAGAAGCGGTATATTCGTTCTCACCGACTCGATATTCAATCTTCACATCAAGGCCAAGCTCGTCTTTAATAACGCTCGCTACACCTTCGTAAGGCGCCACACCCTCGGTAATATGACCTTTTGAAAGCGTCCATCTGCCGAATACATCGTGCACGAGCGCAAGATAATATTGCCCATCGTGTTTGGCGTACACGATAGCGCCGCCCATATTTTCTATCGGGAGTTCCTCGCGTTTCACTTTCTTTTCTCCTTGTTCGCTCTTCCCCGGCTCTCCGAGCTCTTTATAAACGGCGCCGAGAACGCCATTGACGAAACGCCCGCTCGAATCACCGCCGAATGTTTTGGCAAGTTCAATAGCTTCATTGATGGCGACTTTCGCCGGCACCTGTGTGCGATTGGCGAAAAGAAGTTCATACAATCCGAGGCGGAGAATGTTTCGGTCAACGGGTGCGATGCGTTCAAGAGACCATTCAGGCGCAGCCTTCTCGATAATGAGATCAATGTCATTTTTCTTTGCAATCACCCCCAACAGGAGTTTATCCATGAATGGCTGGTCAATATCATCCCCGCCAAACTCTGCGACATTGCGTGCAAGGATTGTCATGGTGTCCTTTTCGGATGCACCAGTCGTGTCCCACTCAAATAAGGTCTGGAGGACAACTGAACGCGCTAGGTGTCGATTCGCCATGGAAAGATCTATGCGCATAAGTATAGCAAACCCCGCCACTGCACAAGTACAGTGACGGGGGATTAATTCGCACAACTATACTCCGCCTCCAAAACCGCTTCGTGCTTTCGGACGGCTCGTGGCTGTGGCAACTTTGCCGGTAACTCCTTTTGAGATTTTGGCTTCCGCATTCGCATGCTCTTCATGCGCGTGTTCGTGCGTATGCTTCGCAACCGGCTCTGTGTCAGGGCCTTTTATTTTTGCATTCTTAGAAACCTTCTTTACCTTTGGCGTAAAAATCTGATTACCACGATACAGGCCCGTCGCCTCATCAAGGCAGTGCGGAAGGCGGAGATTGCCGCTCTTTTTATCGGTAACGACCGTAGTGCCCTTAAGGGCATGATGAGACCGGCGATTGCCGGCGTGACCACTGGTATTGCGCATGCGGATTGACATAGGAAACACGCTACCATATGACGGGGAAAAAGAAAACCCTCTGAATCCATATGCCGCGATAAAAGCGGCAAAGATTCAGAGGGTTGAAATTTCTAATTAAAATCAAAAACTTGACAAGGAAGTTTCCTGCTTAAGACCTGATCATCAGAAACCCACATGCGCGGATTGCAGGAACACAGAGTGGCGCCGAATTGCCAACCATCGTCATACCAGAATCCGTGCACAGCCCATATGGTTCCATCAATATCACGGGCATACGCGAGATTAGTATACCCGTCAGTCAGAAGTGGTCCGTCCTCGCCGTTCGGTTGCTTCGCAAAAACAGCGAAAAACTCACTCAGCGTGATTTCGACATTATTTTCACCACCGAGAACATTAATGAGAAATGAACTAAAGACATTTTTCGTGATTTTATTCACGACCAATTCTTTAGCTGCGATGTTGTTCATTTCGATTTTCGGACAAAAATAACGCAGGAAGTCGCCGCCGATATTGGAAATTTTTACTTTCGCTTTTTCCGACACATCAACGACGAAATGCTCTTTGGCTACAAAATCTTTCATAGCCTGAATTTCGATAGTCTCGGGCAATGGATTTAAGAAACTTCTTGCAAATTTGCTGACATCTTTTTTGCTTGTGGTACCGGTTTGCTCAGACATGATTCTTACTTCCTTTCCAAGAAGGGGTTATCAAAGAACTGGCTGTCACCAGCATACACGACACAGGGCATTTGTCAAGAAGTGCGTATTAATGCAGAAACGACCGGCGATGGAGCGAACAAGGGCCGTACTTCTGAAGCGCTTCGTAATGCGCTCTGGTGCCATAGCCTTTGTGTTTCTCAAACCCGTAGAGAGGATATTGCGCTGATAATTCAACCATAAGCCTATCTCTCACTACTTTTGCAGCTATCGAGGCGAGCGAAATAACAGGAACCAGTTCATCGCCGTTGATGATAGTTTCTTGCGCATATTCATTCGGCGCGCGAAGCGCGCCGTCAAGCTGTATCCGCACTTTTTCAGCGTCTGGTGCAAGCGCGTTCACTCCGCGAGAGAGCGCATGATGTACTGAAAATACAATGCCTTCCCTATCAATCGTTTCAGCGCTTTCGAACTCAACCACGAAGCACACTTCGCCTTGTTCAGTACGCTTCTCAAGCAAAGTGAAAATCTCCTCCCGTTTCTTTTCTGAAAGCTTTTTAGAATCCGCAACACCGGGGAATTCTTTCAACACATCAAATCTTTCCGGCACTGCGACGACTCCGACTGCGACTGGTCCCGCGAGAGGACCTCGTCCCGCCTCGTCAATCCCCAGAATAAATCTCATACGGAAAGTATATACTGGAACGCATGGCGAGCCGATTCATCCACCTCCACACCCACAGCCATTACTCGTTCCTCCAGGCGCTGCCGAAGATAGATGAATTGGTTGAGAAAGCAAAAAAAGAAGGGATGGACGCACTTGCGCTCACCGACGGCGGCAATATGCACGGCGCGATTGAGTTTTATAAGACCGCGACGAAAGCGGGCATAAAGCCGATTCTCGGCGTTGATGCCTATCTCGCCCCTCGTTCAAGACTAGAAAAAGATCCTGCGCTTGACACAAAACGATCGCGCATCGTCCTGCTGACAGAAAATAATGACGGCTATAAAAATCTTCTTGCCCTGGTAACGAAGTCATGGACGGAAGGCTTTTTCGAACGACCGCGCATGGATAAAGAATTACTGCGCGACTATCATCGCGGTGTTATCGCTCTCATACCTTCTTTCGCAGGCGACATCGCGCAACTACTGCGTTCCGGTGACGAAAATGGCGCGGCAGCGGCGCTCGCAGAATTCAAAGACATATTCGGCGACGAAAATGTTTTTCTTGAAATCACGCATCATCCGAAAGTCGCTGGACACGAAGCATTGATGCAGAAGATTATTGCTCTTGCCCGTCAAAGTGGTACTCCTCTTGTCGGGCAAAATGATGTGTATTATTTGGAACCTGATGACCGCGAGGCGACTGAAATCATGCGGCGGATCCAACAAGGCAGCCGTGGAAGGAATGAAGATGAAGACTTTTCTTTCATAAGCGAAAAGACCGCTGAAAAACTTTTTAAAGATACGCCGGAGGCAATTGATAATTGCCGATTAATCGCCGACCGATGCAATCTCTCTTTTGAACTCGGAAAATGGACTTTCCCTTCGGTACCGGTATCGCATGGCTTCAAGAATCATGATGAAGAACTTCGAGCGAAAGCGTATGCCGGCATCGCTTCGCGCAAACTTGAAGAAGTAAAAGAGGTTACTGACCGCATTGATTATGAATTGCAAATAATCATCAATAAAGGGTTCGCTGTGTATTATCTCATCGTCGCCGATCTCCTCGCCTTCGCCCGACGCGTCGGAATCCTCACCACGACGCGCGGTTCGGCGGCAGGAAGCTTAGTAGCCTATCTTATCGGAATTACGAATGTGAATCCGCTTTTCTATAAATTGCCTTTTGAGCGATTCTTGAATCCAGAACGGCCAAAGGCGCCGGATATTGATATGGATATGGCCGATAATCGGCGCGATGAAATGATCGCGTATACGAAGCAGAAATACGGCGAAGACCATGTCGCGCAAATCGGCACCTTCGGCACGATGATGGCGCGCGCGGCGGTGCGCGATGTCGCGCGCGCACTCGGCCATTCCTACACCACCGGCGACCGCATCGCGAAACTTATACCCATTGGTTCGCAAGGCTTCCCGATGACCATTGACCGCGCTCTTGATTTGGAACCGGATTTGAAAGCTTTGTATGACGAAGATGATGACACGCACGAAATTATTGACCTCGCGAAACGCATTGAGGGTTGCGTTCGTCATGTCGGCGTTCATGCAGCGGGCGTGGTGGTCGCGCCGACTCCCATTATTGAATGGACGCCCATCCAGCCAGACCCGAAGGGCACTGGGAAAATCATCACGCAATACGATATGTATTCCATCACCGACGAGTATGGCGGCGTCGGACTTCTGAAATTCGACTTTCTCGGCATTAAAAATCTCGCCATACTTTCTGACGCCGTCGCGCGGGTGAAAGAGACGCGCGGCATTACGGTTGATATCGAGAATGTGCCCATTGATGATACGAGGACATTTGAAATGCTCGCGCGAGGCGAGACCGAAGGTATTTTCCAGTTGAACGGTTCTGGCATGACTCGCTGGCTGAAGGAGCTCCGACCGACGACTATTCACGATATTAATGCGATGGTTGCCCTCTATCGTCCAGGGCCAATGGAAACTATTCCCCAATATATTGAACGCAAACATAATCCGAAACTCATCCACTATTTGGATCCGCGTATGAAAGAGTATTTGGATTTTTCGTACGGTATTCTCGTGTATCAGGATGATGTGCTTCTCTCAGCAATAAAACTCGGCGGGTATTCGTGGCTCGAAGCGGATTCACTCCGCAAGGCGATGGGAAAGAAAATTCCGGCGGTTATGCAGAAGGAAAAAGAAAAATTGCTGAAAGGTTTTATTGAATACGGGAAACTTTCGCAAGAAAAGGCGGAAAAAATATGGTCGCTCATTGAGCCGTTTGCCGCATACGGATTCAACAAAGCGCATGCCGCCAGCTACGGGAAGGTTGCATATCAGACCGCCTATATGAAGGCGAATTATCCTGTTGAATATCTCGCAGCACTTCTTACTGCCGATTCGGGAGATACGGAACAAATCGCTATCTTTGTTGCGGAAGCGAAACGAATGAATGTTGCGGTACTTCCCCCTGATGTGAATGAAAGCGGAACGATGTTCACTGTTGTTTCTCGACAGAGCGAAGACATACCTACTGAAGGGGCTCCACAGCGCGACGGCGCGAGGACTGAGCAATTTCCTAGCAAGGAAATTGCGTACCCGAAAGGAGGTATGTCGAGCTCCGAACAAGCAATTCGATTCGGACTTTCTTCCATCAAGAATTTCGGCGATGGCATTTCAGAAGCGATTATTGCCGAGAGGAAAGAACGCGGTCATTTTAATACACTTTCAGATTTCCTTTCTCGCGTCGGTTCCAAGAATCTCAATCGCAAATCGCTCGAATCGCTTATCAAATGCGGCGCACTCGATTCTTTGACTCCGCCAGGAAGCAGCCGCGGCGCATTACTAGAAAATGTTGAAACACTACTCGCCTTTCATCGAGAAGCGACCGCGACCGCGCCTCAAGATTCTCTCTTCGGTACCTCGCTGAGCTCGGTACCTCCGCTTACGCTTCGGCCAGGAAAGCCAATTTCTATTCTGGATAAGCTCGCGTGGGAAAAAGAATTGCTCGGTATTTATGTTAGCGGTCATCCGCTCGACGCTTATACAAAATTAACCGAAAAGGCGACGCTCTCAATTACAAAGATTAAAGAAGAAATGAAATCAGGAATGGCGGTCATCTTGCCAGTTCTTCTTATTTCAGTGCGAGCTATTCTCACGAAGAGTGGCGAGAAAATGGCGTTCATAAAATTAGAAGACAAAACTGATTCTATTGAAGCAGTGCTCTTCCCGAAACTTTTTAAAGAGCACGCGAACGCGGTTGTGCCGGGCGTCTGTCTCTTAGTAAAGGCAAAAGTATCCGTCAGAAACGGCGAGCCATCGCTCGCGATCGAGGAGCTTAAAGTGCTCTGATTTTATGGTATATTCTGCAGATATGGACATGCCTCAAGACGATAAAGAGCGAGATCATAAAAAACTTGGCAAGGAACTTGATTTGTTCACATTCTCTGAATTAGTTGGTTCTGGTCTCCCTCTCTGGACACCCAAGGGTACCATTGTTCGTATGGAATTAGACCGATTTGTATGGGAATTACGCTCAAAATACGGTTACGAACGAGTTACTATTCCACACATAACAAAACGGGAACTATACGAAAAGTCAGGACATTGGGACAAATTTTCAGATGACTTGTTTCGTATCGAAGCGCGTGAAGGACGAGGATATGCACTTAAACCTATGAATTGCCCTCATCATACGCAAATCTTCGCACGCAAGTCTCATTCGTATCGCGAAATGCCCCAACGATATGCAGAGACAACGATGGTTTATCGTGATGAACAATCAGGAGAATTGAATGGCCTGACGCGCGTTCTTTCAATTACTCAAGACGACAGTCATGTTTTCTGTCGCACTTCGCAGATTAAAGAAGAGTTCTTAAAAATCTGGGATATTATCGACTCTCTCTATAAAAAATTCGGATTTACTGATCTTAAAGTGCGACTCTCATTTCATGATCCAAAAACTCCTGAAAAATACCTGGGTACACCAGAGATTTGGAAAAATGCTGAGGAAGTTTTGCGAGAAATTGCTAAAGAACACGGAACGGATTCATTTGAAGCTCCTGGAGAAGCGGCGCTCTATGGGCCAAAACTTGATTTTATTGCAACTGATTCAATCGGCCGTTCACATCAAGTCGCGACTATTCAACTTGATTTTAATCTTCCCGAACGCTTTGATCTTGTTTGCATTAATGAAAAAGGCGAGCATGAGAGGATTGTCATGATCCACTCAGCAATTATGGGTTCCATTGAACGCTTTATGGCTGTTTTACTTGAACATACAGCAGGAATTCTTCCGCTCTGGCTTTCACCAGTACAAGTAAAGATATTAAGCGTATCGGAGAAACACGCGAACTATGCGCAAGAAGTTGTTGCGGAACTTAAAAATGCGAATATTCGTGCCGAAGTTGATGATTCAAACGAATCGCTTGGCAAAAAAATTCATACGGCCAAAACAGAAAAAATTCCTTATCTCCTCGTCGTCGGCGATAAAGAAGTTGAAGCAAAAACTGTTTCAGTTGAGAGTCGGGATAACGGAAAATTGGATATCACAATGCTCACTGACTTCATCGCTCGCGTAAACGAAGAAATCAAAATTCGCGCATAAATAGGGAAGTCAGGCTTCCCTTTTTAGGACTATAAATCAACTGTCGCCATTTTGGCGTTGGATTGAATGAATGATTTTCGCGAAGCAACATCGTCGCCCATAAGGATGTCGAAGATGCGGTCAGCTGCTACCGCATCGTCAGTCGTCACGCGCTTCAGTACACGCCGTTCTGGATTCATTGTGGTCTCCCAGAGCTCGCTCGGATTCATTTCGCCGAGACCTTTGTAACGCTGGATATTCACCTTCGTTGATTTTTTTGCCGCAACTGCTTCTTCAACTATTTCTTCAGAAGATTCTACGGGTTCGTCGCTGACACTGATTTCTGAAACCTCGTTTGCTGCAACGCCAAACTCTTTAAGCACGATTTCCTTTTCTTTATCAGAATACGCGTACGCGACGGCTTTCCCTTTTGTAATTTTATAGAGCGGTGGTTGAGCGATATAGACAAATCCGCCTTCAATAATCGGCTTGAAATGGCGATACAGGAGCGTGAGGAGAAGCGTGCGAATATGGGCGCCATCAACATCAGCATCGGTCGCGATGATGATTTTGTGATAGCGCAATTTCGAAATATCAAATATGTCGCCGATGGCGGTACCCATCGCGACAATAAGCGCGCGGATTTCAACTGACGCGAGCATGCGATCGATGCGTGCCCGTTCTACATTCAAGATTTTCCCGCGCAGCGGGAGAATTGCCTGCGTACGGCGATCTCTGCCCTGTTTGCTTGAACCGCCAGCAGAGTCGCCTTCTACGATGAAAAGCTCTCCTTCTTCCGCGCTCTTCGTCTGACAGTCAGCAAGCTTGCCCGGGAGCGTCATTCCCTCCAAAGCGCCTTTGCGCAAAACTGAATCCTTCGCCGCCTTCGCCGCCTTGCGCGCCTTCAGTGCGAGAAGCACCTTATTAATAATTGCGCGTGCATCGTCAGGATTTTCTTCAAGAAATGCGCCGAGAGCTTCACCGAAGACTGTTGCGACAGCGCTCTGCGCTTCCACTGAGCCGAGTTTACTCTTCGTTTGTCCTTCAAACTGAATATCAGGAAGCTTTACCGAGACAACTGCCGTGATGCCTTCCAACACATCGTCGCCCGTAAAGTTCTCGTCTTTTTCTTTTAGAATATTCGCGTTCCGTCCATAGGTATTGAGCGAGCGCGTGAGCGCCGTCTTGAATCCGGTGATATGCGTGCCGCCTTCGCTGTTGTAGGTATTATTTGCGAACGCGGTAATTCGCGGCGTTATATCGTCAATGTACTGAAGCGCGACTTCAACACCGACATTGTCCTGTTCATGGTCAATATAGAAAATATTTTTATGGACCGGAGTTTGATGCTTATTGTAGAAAGCGACGAGAGATTTCAATCCTCCCTCAAAATAAAAAGTCATTGACGGCACGCCGAGCGCTTGTGTGCGCAGAAAGATTGAGCTTGTCTCAAACGCATCTTTATTTGTGCGCGCATCAACTATCGAAACGCGAACGCCTTTTACCAAATACGCTTGCTGACGCAGATGCGTCACTATTCTCTCCAAATCCCATTCAATGCCCTCTTTAAAAATAGTTATGTCCGGCTTGAAGAGCACAATAGTGCCGTGCTCTTTGGTGGTGCCGATTTTCTTCACCCGAGCGAGCGGTTTGCCGATCTTATATTCCTGCATATGCATACCGCCGTCTTGGTGTACGACAACTTTTGTATTCTCGGAGAGTGCGTTCACGACCGAAGCGCCGACGCCATGCAGGCCTCCTGAAACTTTGTACGCTTCATTGTCGAATTTACCGCCCGCGTGGAGCGTCGTCATAATGGTCTCAACGGCAGAGACTTTTGTTTTCGGATGGATGCCGACCGGAATGCCGTTGCCGTTGTCTGCGACGCGGATATAGCTGTCGGGAAGAAGCGCAACTTCAATGTCGTCACATCGATTCGCCATCGCTTCGTCACGCGCATTATCAAATATCTCCCAGACCAAGTGATGCAGGCCGTCCGGGCCCGTCGTGCCGATATACATTCCCGGGCGTTTCCGCACTGGTTCGAGCCCTTCGAGCACGGTAATAGACGAGGCATCGTATGCCTTCTTTTTAGGTTCTTTTTCGATGCTTTTAACCATAAAAATAGCCGATTCTTCGGTGCTTCTAGTATAGCATAAATGCATACATTTTCCCCTGTTTCAGGAAGCGAAAATGGCTAAGAGAGACACTATTGACAAAACATGCTCTATGGTATATGATGGAGAGAGCTGAGTGTATGAACACTTGGATCTGGATGGCGCGGCAGCTACGCTGTTCGGATTAAGAAGGGCTGCAAGTTCTTTGACAGGAGGTTGTGATGAAACGATTTATGATTGTAACCGCAGTGACATTGTTGTTCGCCGTGATTGCGTCTGTCTCTATTGCACAAAATTCTCCGAATCAGGACACATACATTGTCCAAAAGGGCGATGTACTTTTTACTCTTGAAGGTAACTATTCCGGCAATCCGCAACAGTGGGGTCGGCTGGTTACACTGAATCCCTTTCTTCAGGATCCAGGTCGTACTTGGATTGATAAGAAAGGTCGAACAATTGTTCTCATTAAGCCCGGAGAAGAACTTCATGGGTTGGGCGAATTGGGGATTATTCCTCAACCCTTGTCATTAGATCTCTTGATTCCATCTGTACCACCAACAAAACAGAGGAGTTATTTTAGTCTGTGGATGTCCGCAATAATAGCAACAATATTGATACTACTATGTATCATACAGAAGCTGCTGAGAAATCCGTTTTGGGCAGGGCCAGCAATGGTTCCTGGCGGAGTAACAAACGAAACGGTTTCTTCGCAATTCCGAACCAACTTAATATGGCCGACAACGACAATGACGGACCATATTGAAGTCAAAAATGTCGTTAAAGGACTTCTCTTTGGACTGGTGAAAATTAAGTATGGCGATAATTCATTTCGCCGTATATTTCTCAGAGGCGAAGTCGGATTCCGTGCAATGGTTCGTCGTAATGATGAACCATGGAGCGAAGAACACATGCTTCAAGGATGTGGAAACGACCTCCGGTCTTCTGGAGCGCGATATATACCGGGATTTGCATTCCGATTTGTACCGCTGGAAGTAATAGCAGAAAATCCGCAACCGTTGCATACAAATGCAAAAACAGAAGTACCACAGCAAGAAGTCAAAAATAATGAAGATAATTATTTTAACTTCAAATTAGAAGACGGCCGACCGAACTTAGTTAAGTATAAAGGAATTCAATCTTTTGAATTTAAAGAAGAGGGTGGCCAGTCGGAAATCAGATTTCACTACGATGTGACGAAAAAGTAAAAAGAAACCCCAGGATGGCCGAACGGCGCCTGGGGTTTTTATTTTTGTCTTTTCTTGCAGAGATCTCAAAAATAATCTAGAATGCACACTGTCTATGCAAAAGATGGTAATGAGGAATCCAGACGAGAGTGCTTTACTAAAGAAGCTAGAAATGCGTCATGATGTGGATGCCGAGAGAATAAAAAGACTGCTCACATTGCCTGATCTTACAAAACAAGAAAATTCTCCGGTAAAAATTCTGTTTGACCGAATCTTGAACCTGCCAAGATTCAAAGATTTCGATATTGTCGAGTTTCCACGCATTGTCACCGTGGAAGAAAATTTTGATTTGTTGAATACGCCGAAAGATCATCCGAGTCGTGGTAAAACCGATACCTACTATATTGATGAAAGACATATTTTGCGGACTCAGATGACCGTGATGTGGTCATTTTATTTGAAAGACAAGGAGGTTCTGAAGAAGTTGGAACGGGAAGGAGAGGTGATGGCACTTTCGCCCGGCATCGTTTATAGGAAAGATGAAATCGATCTACATCATTATCCCGCTTTTCATCAAATAGACGGGTTATACCTTTGCGAAAAAGCAAAGAAGATAATTACTCAAAAAGATTTGGAGGAGGTTCAGATTGACATGGCCAAGAGCGTTCTAGGCGATGACATACAATACAAATTCTTAGTTGATACATTTCCTTTCACCGATCCTTCGGTCGAGATGGATATTCTGTTTAACGAAAAATGGCTTGAAGTAAATGGCGCAGGCTTAGTGCGACAGGAGGTGCTGAGGAATTTTGGAATCGATCCTGATAGGTACAATGGGTGGGCATTCGGGTTTGGCGATCGGTTAGCGATGATAAAATTCGGGATACCGGATATCAGGATCTTGTGGTCAGATGATCCAAGAATCACTAGTCAGTTTAAAGATTTACAGAGCGTCTTTAAAGCAGTCAGCAAGTATCCATCAATCGTGCGTGATATTTCTTTCATCGTGGACAAAGGTTTTGTGCCGAACAATTATTTTGAACTCGTACGAGACATCATTGGCGACATGGCCGAACAGGTTGAACTCATCGATACCTATGAGAATGATGAGAAGTTGGGTGCAGGAAAGGTAAGTTACGCATACCGAATTACTTATCGTAGTATAAATAAGACACTGACGAATGAAGAAGTAAATGCCCTTCACTCCGAACTTGAAATTGCCACCACTAAGAATTTTGGCGCAAAAATTCGATAAAAAGACCCTTTGTGCTATAATTGCGCCATTATGAATCTGGAGTTGCTCTCATACCCTTTTTTATTTCTGGCGCTCTTCTTTGAAGCGTTTATTCTTGTGACCTTTTTGTCAAAGCCTGCGCGCGCTGCGCGCGCGCGTACACCGGGAACTGAAACGCTCTCAGTCGCTGTTATCGTACCCTGCTACAACGAGGCAGACACTGTCGCGGCAACCTGCGATTCCCTCTTGGCGCTTGATTATCCGAAAGAGAAGCTGGAAATCATTCTTGTTGATGACGGTTCTATCGATGCAACTCCTGCTGCGATGGCACGCTTCGCCGACAATCTGCAGGTGCGGATTATTCGCAAAGAAAATGGCGGGAAGCACACGGCGCTTAATATCGGCATTGCCTCTACGAACGCTGAAATTGTCGGCTGTCTTGATGCTGACTCTTTTGTTGATCCGGATGCGCTTCGCGAAATTATTCCCTGCTTCAGAGATCCAAATGTTATGGCGACGACAGCAGCAATGTCAGTGCATAAGCCGAAAACGCTTATCCAGCATATGCAAAACGCCGAATACATTCTCGGCATTACGCTTCGGCACGCGCTCGCTTCAGTCAATGGCTTGTATGTGACGCCTGGACCATTCTCTTTCTACCGGCACAGCGTTATCGATGAGCTTGGCGGATTCCGGCACGGCCATCAAACCGAAGATATGGAAATGGCGCTCCGAATCCAGAAAGCTGGATATGGCATTGAGAATGCCCCGCACGCTCGCGTTTATACGAAAGCGCCGAGAACAGTCTTGACGCTTATAAAACAACGCATCCGCTGGACGACAGGGTTTCTCCGCAACATTCTTGGAGAATATCGCTGTCTCATAGGCAATCGCTGGAACGATGCACTCGGCATCATTGTGCTTCCTACCGCTCTTATCGCAGTCGCCAGCAGCCTTTTGCTTTTTTCAATCGCAATCTTCACGCTCATACGAAATGTGCTGAATGCGTTTGAAATCCGTTCCGGCATTCCGGTTCTCTACGCATTCATACCGCACGGTTCTCTTGATTGGTTTTATTTCCCGACGAATTTTTATCTTCTGTTCGGTACTACGGTGTTACTTCTTTCTCTATTTCTCATTGTCGTCGGCAAGCGAATCTCGAAGACACCTGGGAATCTCGCGATCGGTCTTGTCTCGTTTACTCTTCTCTATGGTCTTATCGTGCCGCTTTGGCTCTTCCGAGCCACAGCCGATGTCACGTTCGGTAAACGCCGCAGTTGGCGATAGTTCATTTTTGCTATATAAATAAAGCTTATGTCGATTGTCGCTCGAAACGCCCTTATAGCTCTGCTTATCACGATTGTGCTCGCTGGTACGGTTGTCTATACCATCAATTATCTAAACAGCGTGCGTATTGCCGAGCTCACTGAAATAGAGAATCAGCTTTCTATTGATACTCTTTCTCTCGACACGCAATTTTCCCTGCTTGAAGCGGCGCCTTGCGACAGCGCTGCCTCATCAACCGCTCTTATCAGCGAACTCGCCGACTTGGGCGACCGCCTCTCTTATGCTGAAAATCAGCTCGGCAGCGACAATGCACAAGTGATACGGCTGAAAGAAAAATATTCTTTATTGGAGATCCGCGATTATCTCATCACCAAACAATTCGCCGCCGCTTGCGGAACAAAGCCCGTGACCGTTCTCTATTTCTATAGCAACACAGGCGACTGTAGCGACTGCGACAAGGCCGGCTACGCGCTCTCGTATCTGCACAACACTTATCCGGCCCTGCGCGTGTACTCTTTTGATTACAATCTTGACCTCGGCGCGCTGAAGACTTTCCTCGCTATTAATAAAGTGGAAGGTCCTCTGCCTGCGTTCATTGTGAACGGCAAACATTTGTACGGTTTCACCTCGCTTGCTGATCTTGAAAAGATATTCCCGAAAGGCGCACTCGCCACATCAACCGCGACAAGCATTAGGATTTGAGCCAGTTTGAAACTCTTTTATTTCTCTGAGCCGCCTCCCGGATTCGGACTGGGGACCTTCGCTTTACAAAAGCGTTGCTCTACCAACTGAGCTAAGGCGGCTTTCTCTCTAATATATATCAGGAACTTTGGGATGTGTCGCCTCCAGATGCCCTTTGAAATCAGAAAGCGTTTTTACGAACTCGCGCGCGTTCTCGTGCGGCGTGATATCAACTGCGTGCTCCGCACGCAAATACCGAACAAGATGCGTAAGGAATCGTTCAACGGCGCGTACTCCCTGAAGCGAGAAATGAGCAATATCATGCACCACACGACTTATCAGATGGTGCAGTTCTTCTCGCAGAAACGAACCGAAATCGACATGCGCGAGAATAAACTCAACCCGCTCTACATTTTCATCAAGACGAGCCCGCTGATGTGCAAATAGCCGCATTCCTTTTCGTTCTTCATAGCCCGTAAGCAACAGAAACCCGACAAGAAGCGCGAGCGAAGATAGAATGAAGATAAGATACGACATAACGACTAACGAAGGGAGATGCGCGTGAAGCGGCTTATCTCAATTCGCTCGCCGAACTTCTGCGTCGCTTCATTTACAAGGTCGCGCATTTTCTTCGTCTCATCCTTTATATACGGCTGTTCGAGAAGCACTTGATCCTGGAAGTAACTAGCGAGCTTGCCCTCCAGAATCTTCGCTTGCATATCAGCGGGCTTACCAGCAACTTCTTTTTCAAATACGGCAATCGCGGCTTGCTTCGCTTCTTCCGGAATTTCATCGGTCGTCACATAGCGAGGGTCGGTTGCCGTGACCTGCATCGCGAGCTCGCGCGCCAGCGCGCCAAACTCCGAGTTCTTCGCGACAAAATCGGACTCGCAAGAAACAATCACCATCGCACCAATAGCTCCATCGTGGATATAACTTCCCAGTATGCCAGCCTTGAGCGTGCGTTCGGCCTTTTTTTCGGCGGCTTCGGCCGAACGCTTTTTAAGGATGACTTCAGCCTTCGCAAGGTCGCCATCAGCTTCTTCCAGCGCTTTTTTGCACTGCATAACAGAAACGCCGGTCATTTCCCTCAGTTGTTTAATGATTTCAGTGGTGATTTCCATAATAACAAAAATAATACCATAGAATTTGTTTCAAAACATACCGGGGAGCCAGCAAATTAAAAAGAGATAGTAAGACTTGGCCTAGCGGCCCGGAGCGCGATCTCTTTTTAATTTGCTGGTGAACGGGTTTTGAAAAAAATTCTATGAAGCCTGCCCTTTCGAGAACGCCTCGGTAAGCTCGCTGAGAATGAACTTCACCGTCTCGCGAGAAGTGTCATTCGCAACGATCGGATATGCCGCGTTTTGCAGATTGCAGTCGGAACTCATAATCGCGATAATAGGAATGCCCGCATCGTTCGCTTCCTTCACCGCATGTTTTTCATATTTTGTATCAACGACAAGAAGCGCATCCGGCCGTTTCGTGAGCTCGGTAATGCCATCAAGCCGCTCGCTCAGGCGCTTCTGCTCGCGTTCGAGCTTCACGATCTCAAGCTTCGTGTGCTGTTTTGCAAGCGTACCCGCAACCGATTTTTCGGTAAGCTCCGCGAGCCGTTCGATGCGTTTCTTTATTTCGCTCCAGTTAGAAATAGTGCCTCCGAGCCAGCGAGACGCGACGAATGGCGCAGAAATGCTCTGTGCTGCCCTTTTTACAAGCGCCGCGACTTCTACCTTCCCGCCGACAAAAAGGACGGTCTTGCCTTCCTTCGCGAGGGTGCCCATAACGGCCTTGGCGGCATCGATCTGCTCGGTTGTCTGCACGAGGTCAATAATCTCCTGACGGCCCTTCGTGCCCACCAGATATGGCTTCATAGAAGGGTGCCGGCGACTCTTCACCTGCGCGAAATGCGCCCCCGTATCAAAGAGGCGCTTCCATTCTGCCGTATTGCTTCCAGTTGCCATTTCAGACCACTTTACCTGAATATTGTTCATCGCGCAAGCACAGTAGTGTTCTGTGACTATGTCGAAATAAGTTTTATACATTCGTCAATTGATTTTGTTCTTACCCAACAATCGTAGACTTTTTGTCTCATTTCTTGATGCTTTGGATAACCCTTACTTATTTCTTCATTAAACAAGTCATTCATAATTACTGTGAAATACTCTTTTGATTCATCGTAATTAGGAATATTTCGTTTTGTGTACTTCTCAAAATATATATGAAATATTTCATGGGCTAACACCAAATAAGGATTTGATGTGAACAAGGACAAGTAGATTATTCCATCCTTAGAGATTTTCTTTTCATCATTGATCATAGAAAAAGGAGTACTCACTATATAACCCTTTATAATGAAAGGCATCACAGAAAACACCTTGTCATACGCATCCGTGATGTTTTTTATATCTGCTGTTAACTCAACTTTTTTGAACTTGATTATTTGATTTGCTTCCCTTTTTATGCCCCAGACATCGCCATTCTCTTTTATGAAATCATTGTATCTATTCCAGCAGTCACGATCTATTTTGGGAACATAGGTGAAATGAATTTTTACATTTTTATTCTCCATAGTATCAGTATATAAGGAAAACACTGTTATTCAAGCCCCTCAGTACAGAGGCGGTTGATAAATTTTATATCCGATGTATTATAAACGCTAGGAAGAAGTTCATTAAATCAACGACGAAAAACGAAATGAGTGGGGGTAACGAATGAAAAATCTAATGGTTTGGTTAACAATTAACCGCAATTGTAATTTGCACTGTGAGTGGTGTTACCAAGGAAGTGTAGTGCAGAGTACCAACACAATGAGTTATCAACTAGCTGAAAAATTGGTTGATCTCAGTTCTGGGCTCGGAGCCAAAAATGTTATTCTTATTGGAGGAGAACCTACTCTTCACCCTCGTTTTCTTGATATAGTAAGATACATCAGAAGCAAGGGATTAAATGTCAGTCTTGTCAGTAACTCAATCAAATTCGCCGACAAGACTTTCGTAGAACAGGCAGAGGAAGCTGGGCTACAAGCCATAAACATATCTTTCAAAGGATCATCAGGGGAGGAATACCTCGCTTCAACAGGAAAAAATGTTTTCGGTTTGTTAGAGACGGCTCTTAGCAACCTCGAGAATTCCAAGATTACAAAACAAGGTTCTGTTACCATATCTAGATCTATCATTGCCAATTGGGAGAGAATGATTGAGTTCATTGGGAAAAGTAATATAAACAATTTTATTTTTTCTTTTGAAAAACCAACAATTCTGTCCGATCAGATAAGGTTCAACGAAGATATGCTGCCAAAAAATATCTCGGGTTTTATCCAAAAGGTAATGTACCCGTCTCTACAGCAAACCGGCATTAATTTCAAGATAGAGCTGATGTTCCAACATTGTGTATTGGATGACGATTTTGTAGGTAAGCTGGAAAACGAGAAGCATGCCTTTGGAGGATGTTTACTCTTGAAGCAAGACAGAAGAGTCGTCTTTGATCCACAAGGGTTCGTGTTACCGTGTAATCATTTCCTAATGCATCCTTTAGGAAAGTATGGCAAAGACTTTAACAACCCTAAAGAATTCATTGTTTGGAAGCAATCTGAAGGAGTTAAACGATTCTATCAGATAACACAAGCTGCACCGGGAGAAAAATGCTCCGAATGTAAGAAGTGGCATAAATGTGGTGCCGGGTGTAGAATTTTCTGGCTTTATTGTGGCCGAGATAAACTTATGTCAATCTAACAGATGGGGAAAGGAGGTGATGAAAATGAACCCTACCGATTTGTTCTTGCAAGCTTACTCCAGAAATGGAACGAGCCCACAGGAAGCAACTTCTGTGTTCGAAGGTGTCGTTGTTCGAGATTCCTTCAGCAGCCGGATTTGTGACTGTCCTGACTGTGACACGATTGACTGTGGGTAGTCGCTCTAACGAGTAAGCAAAAAGGAGACATACTAAGTATGTCTCCTTCTTCTTTACAAAAACCCCTGCATCGTCGGTGGGGGTTTTTATGTTTAAATATACTTATGAAAATAGAACTAAATAAACAATTAGATAAGGAAGTTTACCTCGCTTTCTGCGATGCAGTCGTTGGCGGTGCTGATTTTGGTAAAAAAATACGCGATGGCCATCCAGACATTACAAAAGAAAACTACAGCGAATATATTGATGATTTTTATAATGCAAATAAAGACGAGCTAGAAAATATCTTTAAAGATACTGAGTTATGTTTTGATGAAATAAAAGATGCTCTGTTTTCTGAATTACGGACATACTTTGGGAAAGATTACAGAAAAGAAAATTACATCTGTTACTTATCGATTTTTGACTGCAATCCTCGGTATCTCGAGAGTAAGAGTTTCCAGGTTTACTACAAACGATCTCATGACATGCGGAAAGAAGTTATCGCTCACGAATTAACCCATTTCGCTTTTTACGATTTCTGTCACGAAATGGGTATACAGGACGACAATGCCCTCTGGAAACTATCCGAAATTTTCAATGTGATTTTTCTTAATGTGCCACAAATTCAGAAAGCCATCGGAGCAGAAGAATTCTTGTTCTATCCCGATTTACAAGATGCTTTTGAGGAAATTAAACAGATGTGGATAACATATCCGACTGCGAAAGAATTTATAGAAATTAGCTCGCAGTACCTTCATCGTGCTGTCGAGCGGCAAGGAGCGCTTCAATAATATCGTCAATGCCTCCCGCGAGGATTTTAGGCAGGTTGTGCCACGACTTCTGTAAACGGTGGTCGGTAACGCGGTCTTGGAGAAAATTATAGGTGCGGATTTTTTCCGAGCGGTCGCCGGTGCCTATTTGCGCCTTCCGCTCGGCCGCGTGTTCTCTCGCTTCTTTTTCTTCATTCAATTGTTCGAGCTTCGCGGACAGGATTTGCATCGCCTTTTCGCGGTTCCCGAGCTGGCTGCGTTCAGAAGAAGATCGCACATCAATGCCGGTCGGAATATGGATGAGCCGGACCGCCGTTTCAACCTTGTTCACATTCTGCCCGCCTGCTCCGCCGCTTCTTGAAAATTCCATTCTGATATCGGCCGGAAGAATATCTACGCTCGATTTCGCACGAATCGGGAGCACGGCGACCGAAGCGGTAGAGGTATGCACACGACCCATTTTTTCTGTGAGCGGAACGCGCTGAACCCGATGCACACCGGTTTCATATCGCAGAGCATCATAGGCCTGAGGATTTACAATTTCCAAAGTGAGATCGTCAACAATGCGCGTCTTCCACCCGCGATGCTCGGCATATTTTTCATACATTTCTTTCAAATCACGGGCAAATATGGTCGCTTCGTTTCCGCCGGCGCCGGCGCGCAGCTCCATCACGACCGAAACCGGGCTCGCGTCTGATACTGAGCCGTCGCTGCTTTTCTGTACTCCTCCTCTTAAGTAATCCGCGTAGTCCATAGTGTTTAGAATATCAGAAAAATTGAGGGAGCAGAACGGATAATTTTGGATCTCCGGAGCGTGACGGCGCGAGGCCGAGCAAATTTCCAGCAGGAAATTATGCGTATCCAAAATTATGCGTTTTGTGTACTTAATTATCGATTTATTTCTTCTTAGCGGCGCGCTGTTTGAAGCGTTCTACTCTGCCTGCTTTATCAAGCATTCTGTCCTCGCCCGTATAGAACGGATGCGATTTGCTGGAAATTTCTACCGTGAGTTTCGGGTACTCCTTCCCTTCAAAAGTCGTCTTCTCAGTCGTTGCGATGGTTGACCCAATCAGAAACTGCGCGCCAGAGGCGAGGTCTTCAAATACGACGGGGCGATACCCCTCTGGATGGATATTCTTCTTCATTCCCCTGATGATACCACGCTACTTCGCTACAATCAAATTGTGGCTACGAAGCTGCGCAACAGGTCTAGAACTCCTGGAAGATAGGGAGAATATTCACCGTAACCGACTGACTGACATCAGGACCGCCGCCCGTGTGACAGCTGATGGTAAATGTGGTTTGAGAGGTAATCGTTTCGTTCGATGAAGCACTCTCGAAGTTGTGGCTATGACTCGCGTTTCCATTCGCCAGGCTCCGGCCCGCAGAACTCGTTACGGAACAAGAAGTAACGCCGTCGGCGCCCCAAGAGATGAGTGAATGATCGCCGGTCTGAACGCGCGTCGGGTCTGCAGTAATGAATACGCTCGGCTGAAGCACGGTTACCGTTGCACTCGCATACGCGTGAACGCCTGACGCATTTTGACAATCAATCTGATAATTTTGGGTTGAGGTAAGCGAGCCGGTAGAAACATTTCCGGTTGTTGCTCCTCCTGTAGAGATTCCGTTCACCGGTGTACCGGCAAATGCACAAGAAGTTGCGTTCGTAGAGTTCCACCTCAGTGTTGTGGATTCGTCACTGCTTATGGTATACGCATCAGCGGAGAGTGTGGCAGTAGGTGCCGGCTCCGAAGGAGGCGCTGGATTCGTACAGACGCCGCCGGTCATCACCTGCGGTGCGGTACAAGTAGTACACGCCGGCGGATTATTCGCGCCATTTCCACAAGAAGAGGCAGTGTTAACTGTCACAGTGAAAGCGTTGCTTGTTACTGTCTCTCCTGTTGCGCTCTTGTTCGCTTGTACGGAATATCCGTATACCCCGCCGCCAGCTGTCGTCGGAGCAGTAACCGACATACTTCCGGTACAAGAAGAGTACGCAGTAATAGGAGTACTGGCATAGTCCAATAGACGGCAATTAGTATTTGCGGAAGTTCCATTCACCAGTGTATAGGTCGCAGAAATCGTGCTGTTTGGCAGTGTGACAGGATAATTGGCAGGACTGACGGTAATTGAGAGCGCGGCCGCAGGATTAACGGTACAAGTTTGGTACAGATAACTGCCGCTCAATGTGCCGTTGGTACAAGTGCGCGTTTGGGACACGCAAGATGACGGAGAGGTAACCGAAGAGGTCTGATAGGCGGTAACGGAAGCACCATTGGCGATATAGCTTCCCCAGAGCGGTGTCGGAGGCGGACAAGAAGAAAGAGGATTTACGGTAACCGTCGCGGACTGCAGAGGAGAAGTTCCTCCCGGGCCGGTGCATTGGAAGGTGAAAGTGGTATTAGCAGAAAGAGAATCGGTTAACCCGCTCCCGGACAATGTTCCTGAATTAGACCAGTTCCCGCTTGGAGCGGTACAGCTGGTAGCATTCGTAGAACTCCAAGTGAGAGTTGAACGACCACCAGAGGTGATAGGACTTGTGGCGGTGAGCGTAGCTGTCGGTGCTTTATATTCGGTACACGAAGCACTCGTTCCTCCGTTTAGACCGGCGCAGACCCAAGTATAGGTGCTAGAAGTGCTAGACGGATTTACACTTGCACCGGCGGTGCAATTATTGTGAGTAGCAGAACAAACGCCGTTGACTTTAACCCCCACCGTCACGCTATCGTTCGCTGTTCCGCCAGGACCGGTACAGGATAGGGTGAATGTCGTGTCGGAAGTTACAGGATCGGTGAGTCCAGTACCCGAAGTCGCTCCTTGGCTAAACCAAGGTCCGCCCGATGTACAGCTGGTGGCATTCGTAGAACTCCAGGTGAGAGTTGAACGACCGCCGGAAGTGACCGGATTAGGAGAGGCAGAAATCGTTGCGGTCGGCGCCGGATAAGTTACGGTACAACTCTGGTTCGTATAGCTGCCGCTCAAAACGCCGTTGGTACAGGTGCGCGTTTGGGACACACAGGTCGACGGAGAAACTACTGAAGAGGTCTGATAGGCAGTAACGGAAGTGCCGTTGGCGATATATCCACCCCAGAGCGGTGTCGGCGGAGCGCAGGAAGCGGGAGGAATTACGGTGACTGTCACACTGGCATTTGCTGTTCCCCCAGGACCGGTACAAGATAAGGTGAATGTAGAAGTAACAGAGATTGGGTCAGTCAATCTACTTCCAGAGGTTGCTCCTTGGCTAAACCAGTTTGAACTTGATGTACAACTGGTTGCGTTTGTGGAACTCCAGGTGAGAGTTGAACGACTTCCAGAGCTGAGAGAAGTAGGAGAAGCGGTGATGGTCGCGGTCGGTGCTGGATAGGTCACGGTACAGCTCTGATTCGTGTAGCTGCCGCTCAAAACACCGTTGGTGCAGGTTCGCGTTTGAGACACACAAGTTGAGGGAGAAACTACCGAGGAAGTTTGATAGGCGGTAACTGAACTGCCACTTGGAATAGAACTGCCCCAGAGCGGTGTCGGTGGCGAACAAGAGGCTTTCGCTTCAACACACGCAGAAGAACCGGTACTCGTACCGCCGTTCGAACCATTACAGCCCCAAGTCCAAGAACTCGCTCCGTCCACATTATTAACGCTCGTGCCTGTAGAACAGTTGTAGTGAGTAGAGGAACAGACACCATTGATCTGCTTGACCTCAGTACATGGAGCGGTGATGCCACCATTAAGACCAAGACATGACCAAGTGTATGAACTGGCTCCGTTCACATTATTTGTACTTGTACCAGCAACGCAGGAGTAATGAGTGGCGGAACAGGAACCGTCAACTTTTTTATTTGCACTACAGCTCGCTGTTGCACCGCCATTTGAGCCGGTGCAAGACCAAGACCAGATGGTACCCGTCCATGATACGGAAGGAGTTGCAAAAGTTACTGAACATAGGCTAGTTGATGGAGCGGTGTAAAAACTTAAGGTGTTCGAAGAACCACAAACACCGTCTCTTGGTTGCGGACTTTGACTTGCTGTACAAGTGCCACTAGACGCACCGCCGAATAAGCCTGAACAGGTCCAGTTAACTGAACTGCCGGCAGCCGGGAAAGCAGTAGTACTTGGAGAGCCTTTTGAACATTGAGGGTATGGACTATAACTGGTTGAACCGTATGCGTAGGTTCTTCCATTCGCAGTAGTACTATCACAAGCGCCAGTGACCGGTTTAGCCTGAGAACAAAAAGAGGTAATACCAGCTCCAGAACCGACACAAGACCAGGTCCAAGAAGTAGCGCCATCTACATTGCTAGAGCTTGTGCCGGCAAGGCAGGCGTAGTGAGTTTGTGGTGAAGAACAGGCGCCATTAACCGTCACCACCAGTGGAGCTACAGAAAAACGAGCGGTATATCTATAACCAATCGCATAACTACCGGAAGGGTATCCGACAAAATAATCAATAGAACCGCTCCGTGGAGCAGAACCGTAAAGGGCACTCGATGTAACACTTCCGCTTGTTCCAGCAGAAACAGAACCTCCGAGACCATCACTGCTAGTCACCGATACTGCTTTCGGAACGCATACGGCATTAGATTTCCCTCCGTAATTTACATATGCCGTTATTGTTTGGCCGATTGTATACGAACTACTATTCAAATGGAAATCGTAGGTGAAAGAACAGTATTGCCAAGTACTACCATCATAATATTGAGACTGGGATTCATCGATAATAGTAAAAGTTGCCGCACTCGCCGACTGAATGCCTGCCAAAAAGAATAATGGCAGAACAAAAAGACTGATAATGAACGATTGTTTAGTAATTTTCATAGTGTTTCTTTCTATTTTTCATAAGCATCATTCCTCCAAAAATAAGTATCACGAGAGCGGCAGCAGACAGACCATAATACAGTGTCGTTTTTTGTGCCAAGAAGCTCTGCAGAGCATTTTCCGGCACTTGTTCGCTCGTAACTCCAACTGTCTTTTCGGCGAGAACAGAACCATCAGCGCCGACAATTTTAATTATCGCTTGCGGATTAGCGCATCCGCGCGTGATAGAAACAGGATAATCCGTCAGACCGTTTGAACCTATTCCACCAGCTGTCACTGGAAACGAAGTTTCTTTTGCACACACATCATTACTGCTGTCTTTGATTGAAATCATCAAGCTCGTGGCTGTTGAACCAGTCCAAAATACAGAAACAGTGGCTGTATCTCCTTTACTGTAATAATTTTTATCTAGTACTACATTCTGTATGGTCGCGCTCGCGCCGCTTAAGAGATATGTGATAACGACTTCATTGGATGCAACCGATTTGTCAGAAGAGACGAGCGATAAGACTGTGTCATATGACTGCGGAACTGATGCTTTCGGCAGGATAAAAGAAACGGTTTTTGTTTCGTTATTTTTAAACACAACAGACTGCTGAACATCTTTACTATCAGAAATCGTCTCGCCAAAAATGCTTCCTTTATAAGTGACGAACGCAGGAGTAACGGTTATGTCTACCGTAGAATGTGACACAACAGAACACGAACCTTTCGCCGAATCATTCGGATTAATAATAGGGCTTTGATTTATAGAGTAAGTCTTATTCCCTTCTTCATTCGTGACAGTAATAGAACAGGTACTGCTTTTAATTTCCAAATACGAAGAGCTCGAGGCTTTCAGAGTAACGGTACCGAAGAGATTAGATGAGAGAGGCAAGCCGTTCGTCGTTTTCAGAATACCCCATAATTCATATTTGCCGGAAAGATAGCTTGGCGGAATGTATTCTATGCTCTTTTGGATAGTCTGTTTCTCTCCCAGAGAGAGCACTTCGCTGTATACCTCCGTATCAACAATTTCTTGGGTATTCGCGGTTTTCTTCACTAACTGGACCCCATAGCGGATGTCACCCTGATTGCCGAGATTGTTGGTAATCGAGCACTTCATCGTCAGCAACTGGTCGGCTGATGACGCTTGCGTATAGGTACAGTCTTGCAGATTAACATCTGCGACAAGCTGTGCAGTCGCCTCAGTAGCGTTCGGGAGAGCGGTTGATTCTTGAGCAGATACGAAGACAGGCACAAGTAGGAAAAACGGCACAACGAGGATTGTGAAAGATTTCATAGGAGATTTCATAGAATGATTGAGCTTCTTACAGTATAGCCCATCAGACTCTTCCCTTCCTAGCGGTTTCTTCAAGTGTTGATAACTATATAAAAAGTTAGCCCCTCTTCAATTTCTTAAAGAGGGGCTACGAAGATTATACAAAGAGCAGAAATCACTACTGTAAATAGAGAGTGAGGACGAATGTGTCCAGCTCATCTACTACGAAGCATTTCTGTAGGTCAGTCATTGTTATAACTGAACCTGCATTTTTTCCATCACAGGAAGCTTTTACTCCTATGATGTACGAGCCATTATTATCAATAGACGCGACGCCGTATCTGTTGGTCTTCGTCTGTTGAAGAACAGTTTCCATATTTACGACAACCCCGGATCCACCTCCGTCTGACGATATACCGCAGTACACCTTGATGTCAGCATTTGAAACTGGTCCAGAGGAACATACAACTTTAATTTGAATCTTCATTTCCATCGCGGCAATTGTTATCGGCATATTGTCTACCTGATGATTGGCATTATGGTCAATCAGCCAACTATTGAACGGTGAGAATTTGTATTCCTGGATATTGTACTTCACAACATCCGCACAACTCATTGGATCTTCAGGATACAGATTTCTCTGATCGAAGGCAAGATTTGGTAGCGTTCCACTATTATCAGTACAGTGTATCGTGTACCATTCTGGAGAACCGCAACCGAGTGTGTGTCCTAGTTCGTGCAAAAGACCAGAAAGATGTGCATCATACATACTCAAACCAGTCACATAAGTTTCGGCATTTAAGGAATTATTCTTGCCGAGTAGAGGATTTTCCGTTTTTAATTGGGTAAGATATACCAAACCGTATTTCTTACCATTTATATTCGTGTATCCTGCGCCACCGGCGATGCCCATGTCATTAAAGAATTGGGCGTTTTCACCCCATTTCTCTTGCAACCAATACACCACGGTCGTTCCACCGTAATTACTATTTCCGACAAAGTTATTGTCGTAGAAATAACCCGGGGTATTTCGTATGGAATAGAGCGCTTCTGCATTCGGATAGGTCATCACCTCGCCTAGGGCATAGCGCTTTTCTATTCCGGATTTCGCCAGAACCGCGTTTACATCTTCAACCATTTGGAAGATGTTGTTCTCCATTTCAGGATGTTCACTAGCGAAGTCCTCATTCACCAAGAAATTTATTTTCTCAATGAGATCGCTTGCTGGCACCGGCTGTAACAAACTAGTTGTCGGAGTCGGCTCCGGAATGGGATCGGGAACAGGAATTGGAACAGGGACTGCAGTTGAATCAATAACAGCCGTTGAGTCCGGAACAGGCGTTGAAGTAGAGTCTGGAACGGTAGTTGCTGTTGAATCCGGATTCGGAAGTTTATTTGGTTCTGTTTTAGTAGGGCCAGTTATGGGTGAATGTTCTTCCCCGCAACTGACCAAGAGAGTGCTTAACACGATAACAATCAACAATGCGAGCTTTCTCATCACAATCCTCCTTTAGGATCTCCCAGTGGATTCCCCACGGGTTATGAGTGTGCATATTTGATTCGATTATCTTTATGTATATGTCAAAGAACTATATTCCTATTGGGAGAGTACCATAGATAACGGAAATATGCAAGCTATTCCGAGCGTGGTGGATATCGTACAGAAAGGTCAGATCTATGCTTGTAAGAAATCAGAATTTTCAAAATCAACCAATATTTGCAACTTTTGAGGTTTTTCTAAAACCTCTTGAAAAAATTTTTTATGAAAGATGTCAATTTCATGTTTTGAGTTTTCAAATATCTTGAAAGTTTCATTTACATCTTTAGCTTTCATTACATAAATAAGATATAATCCATCGGATTGCTCGTCTAAAGCTACCGACTCAAAAATCACCTTCTCATCACGCAAACTTTCTAACACTTGTTTTTGGTGTTTGTTCAAAAAATCAGCCCATTCATGAATGGATCTTTGAGAATTATCTTTTACTTTATACTTTACAAAGAATGTTTGCATAAACATTATGGGAAAAAATGTGGTTCATTATTCATATGTTCTTTCAAATGAAATCGTTTTAACCTCTTATAATTAATTGCTTCCATCTTATATCCGAAATTAAGAGGAAGAAGATTTGTTGACATAACTCTCACAACGGACAACTGTGGAGATTTAAATAATACTATCTCAATTGGATCAAATTTTTTTACAAGATCTTTATAAGAATATTCCCTGTGTTTTTTGATTTTATTAATTGGAATAGAGGATATATTTAAAAGTTTAAATGGAATGTTTGCTTGCTTAGCCTGTGCATAATATAGACCGTGATCTAAAGGGGTTCGAATATCTTTTTCTTCAATACGATTTCTATGATCTCCGGCACGCCAAGCTAACATTGCATACTGCGCTTCTTCAATTGATTTTTCTAATGCCTTTTCAAAAGAATAGTCTGCCCCTCCTCCGACTACAAAAAATGGGTACTCGCTACGATTTGTAAAAACACAAAGAATAACAGGAATACTGTCTGTCGTAATATCGTAAAAATCAACAAGAAATCCTCGTTTTTTCCAAAATTGATGTTTCTCTTGCAGATCAGACGGCAATGATACAGTACCAATTTTGTGTATTTGATGTTGTCCATACCAAGCTAACGCAACAGCATCGCGTTCTATCAATTCCAATAATGCACACTCACTGGCTCGATCCTCACTCATATGCGCAGCAACTCCTGATGAACTTGTTTTATACACCGGCTGATATCCTAATATATATTTATCCAACGGATAAAATATCTGATCGGCTAAAATAGAAACATCTTTCCCATTTTTGATGTAATGACCCTTAACCCATGAGTAAATGGCATCACGGTTAAAGATTCCGAGCTTACCGTTTTGAATTGCATCAGGAGTATATTTCCAAAAATCTTCTGGCAGAATAGCATTTTTTAAATTATTGAAAGAATCCTTTTTATCGAAAAATAATTCCCCACTATAGTAGCGTTCAGATGCTTCAGCAATTGCTTTGGTAAGAGCTTCATTTTTTGAAAACCCTGCACCAAAACCATTCCCTGAACGCTGGCGTCCTGTTGTCATTTTTGGAGATTCGTATGTTGCACTTGCGCAATATTTTGATATTTCCTCATCTTTATAGGCAAGTGTACTCACCGCATATTTTTTAATAATTCCCTTCTCTTTCGAAAATGTATCAATCAATGTCTGCACGAAATAGAAAGGTATATGCGAGGACAATCTTTTTTGGGAATATATTTTTTTTGAAATTCCTCCAAACATCAGTACTACTAATGGAAAAGTGTCTTGTTGAAGATTCAAAAACTCTTTTAATTTCGAATCGTTGAAACCTCCATACGCAAGCACTCCTCGAGATGTTTCGGCGGCTTTCAAGTATGCGTTTTGGATAACAGAGCCAACTTCCATAAGCGTATATGCATAACCACAATTAGAGTATTTTTGCATATGGATATTGAGATCCGCACAAATAATTGTCAAGAAACTTGCGTCTTCAACGATAGATTGATCTTGAAGACAGAAGAACACTTCACTTATATCATCGATCTTTTTTATTAATTTTAATTTTGATGAGTTCGGTTCGTATTTATAAAGACCTATTGGAAATTCCGTGTGCAATGAAATCACATAAAATTGTAAAGGGTATAATCCACCTCCGGAAGCAACAGTCGGCACCCCATTTCTGAAATATAAATCTTTAAGAAAATCAAATAGTTCCTTTTTACTAATCTTTAATCCTGAAAATTCTCTGATGCTTCTCCGTCGAACTAATATCTTTTCTAAGATTGTTAAACCTTTTTCGCTTTTCTCACACTTTTTAACTTTTAATCCTTTAAGGGCGTTAATTTCTTCTAAATTAAAACTTACACGATATTTTGAATTTTCCAAACTGCGTTCATGAAACCATATTCCTAATTTATGAGAAGGAAATATTATTTCGCGCGAATATAATTCTGCAATGATTCCATTAAATTGTTTTGGAGAAAGACCTGATAATTCCTGTATGCTACATATTGAATTTAGCCCAGTACAATGTTTTAAAATGTTTATAATTGCATTTTGTGGGTAGTTTGGCTGGAATCGAACGATCCCATCTTTTGTAATAAAACATAAGTCCTGATTTTCTAAATACCCATACGAAACAGCCAAAGGTTTTTCTTCCTTTGTATGTATCATATCAATCTTCACACAATACTAAACGCGAGTATGAAATTCTTAAAAAACTTTTATTAGGTCTCACATCCGCAACAAGTAACAGTCTCAGCTGCAGCCAAATTAAACTGTTCCTCGACAAATGGCTGAAGTATTACCTCATCGTTCATATGTTATTTATGATAATCCAATAAAGTACTGACCCAGATAGTTTACAGGTAAAATCATTATGCTGTCAACAGTTATTCCGAGCATAGTGGATATCGTAAACTACGATAGAACAGACTTATGTAAGAAACATATTCATTTCTGCTATACTACAGATATATATCTATGTATATACCATCTATCACAATAGAGATTGACCTTGAGAAAGAATCCAATATGTTCATTAACTTTTTGCATAATGAACATTTTCCACAGAACAAATTAAACATCTTTCGATGCTATCCAGCCTTGAAAGAAATGTTGGATAAGGACACTGAAAACGAGAACGAAATTGTGCATACTTTTATTGAAAATAAATATTCCGAATATAACTCGATTATTCAGTCAACGGTCTCCGAGGCGTCCGTTAAAATTGATGCGTATGGAAAGATCGTTCTCGAACAGTTGGCACTCTTAATGGATTACACTTGGTCCGGGAACCATCCAGGGTACTTGATTGTGCCTACCATTCTTCCCTTCTCGCCATTCAAGGAAAACTGCATCTATTTCTCCATGATTAGGAAGATTCAAAAAATTGAGAAGAAAGATGACATGAATCATGGAATTTTACCCTTTCTCGCACACGAAATCTCGCATCTAATACTTCGAGATATGTTAGGTGAGAATCAGAAAAATGGTGTTATTCATTCGTACGACTGGAATACTGCGCATCTTCTGCAAGAAATATTGGCCCCTGTTCTGATGAATCAAGAACCCCTTAAGGATATCCTCGACATCAAAAACTACGGGGGAAACCCAAACCTTCTACATTTAAATGTCAGACAAAATGACCAAATCGAAAATATTGTATCCTACTACGAAAAGCAATATGCTCGTATGAAATATTTTGAAAAGAAACCATTTATTGAAATTGCTAAAACGATGGCTAATGAACTTCAGTACATTCATACTGAACTTACGAAAAAGATGGAAATGTGGAATGCCCATGGACATTCTCTTTATGTCGACAATACACTTCTTTCAGAATACCAGTCTCCGATTCTTATAGCCGGTAAATAAATAGAAAAAGCGGAAGCACTTAAATGCTTCCGCTCAGCTGGGCAAATATTTATATTCTGAATTTGATATCGGCGTACTTTTGTGGTTTGTATCGTTTAATATACCTTCGATAAGCTGTTTTGAAATATTTAATCCAATTGTCTGGATGATTTTCTGAAATGTATGACTTCCCCCACTTTTTCTTTTCTCTGGCGATTCTTTTTTTATCGGATTTAGCAAAATCAGCATCCAGATATACTCTTTTATCCCATGAATTATTCATCTTGTGTTCAGGATGGAAAAGAAAAATACCGTCAACCACTAGGATTTTCTTTGTAAGATTAAATGACTTTTGAGGACCAAAATCGTTTTTATCATAATCGTATATCTTAGATTTCACTGCACCAATCTTTTTAGATTTAAACTGTTTGACTAGCTTCTCTAAATCGCCATAGCGATACCAGTCATATTCAAACACTTTAGATTTGTCCTCTGATTTATCTATTAATTTCTTCCTTTCTTTCCAATGCTTAATGAAATCATCCAAATGCAGAACAAGTACATCGGGATTTTCTTTAGCGATAAAATCAGTGACAGTGGTTTTACCAGAACCAGCGTAGCCATCGATAGCCACAATTAACTTTTCATGGTCTTGTGCCCATATCTTTATATTCTCGTTTATTTTCTTTGATATGCGTTCCGAGTGAATCATATTTAATTTAAATAAAAAGGACCCAACAAATTTTTATGTTCGTTAGGTCCTGTGTTCATAGAAGTTTAATCAATTTTTGCGCTCTTTCTTCTGCTGATTTAACATAAGTTTTGTAATCAGAAATTCTTGTAAGAACCCCGTCAGATAAAACATAGGTAGTGTCAAGGAGAGCTTTTTCGAGAAAGTATCTATCGTGAGAGACAAGCAGGACTGTGCCACGATATGCTTTCAGCATTTCTTCAAGAGCCTCTAGAGCTTCGAGATCAAGATGATTTGTCGGTTCATCCAATACAAGCATATTGACAGATTGAGCTGAAAATAGAGCCAAAAGAAGACGCGCGCGCCCACCCGGACTTAATGTACTAATAGGCAGTTTTGTCTGTCTTTCATCAAATCCAAATTTTGATAGTTTGGAATATGAATCCTGATGACTAAGATTCGCTCGTTCCGAGAGGAATTCGAGCAATGTGCATCCGCGAGGAAGCGTTTCGTGCTCTTGCATCATATTACCAATTCTAATGCCGGAACCAATTTCGATTTCTCCACTTAACGGAACCATTCGGCCAGTTATCGTCTTTAACAATGTTGACTTACCTGTACCATTAAAACCCATTATACCTACTCTGTTACCGTACCGTATCTCAAAAGACAACGGACCAATGTTGAATGCTCCAGGGTATCCGGCCACGACATCGGAAAGACGAACATCAAGAGCGCCAGGATTAATTTCAGCTTCGAGTGGTATCTCGAATGTTTTCTTTTCTAACGGTTTCTCAATTTTGTTCATTTGTTCTATACGCTTTTCAATCGCCTTTGCTGCCTTTAAAGACTTCGCAGCGCGTTCTCTCTTAAAACCTTTAAGAAATTTGTCGTTGTCACTTGGAGACCAGTGCGATCCGTGTGTTGCGTCTGCTTTCTTTTCATACATCTGCTCATTCAATCGTTCAATTTCTTTTTGTTGAAGTCGAAACTCCTCTTTTTGACCCGCAATCTGCTTTACTACCATTTCAAGATAGTCACTATATGTGCCTCTTGTGACGGTAAGCGTGTGCGTGTGCCAATCAAGTTCGAAGATTTTTTTCACTACTCTATCGAGAAATCTGCGATCATGCGAAATAATGACGCATGCAGCTTCAGATTTCTGTAAAAAATCCTCAAGCCAAATGAGAGCAGGTAAATCAAGATTGTTTGTAGGTTCATCAAGCAAGAGTAAATCAACACCCTTGAGCAAAATGCCAGCAAGTGCCACTTTTCCTTTTTGCCCACTACTCAAATTTGATAATGAACGATCAAGTTCGATATCTTCAAGTCCAAATCCAGAAAGGATCACTTTTGCCTTGTGGGAAAAAGAATACCCGTCAAGACGCTCGTACTTATCATGAATTTCGTTGTAATGTCTAGCTTTCTTGGGATCACTCAGTTCGGAAGATACCTTCTCGATTTCTTTTTCGAGTTCATCAATGCCTGACACCTGCTTCAGATAGTCCATAATGGGCTCATTTCCTGAAAGACTTGTGTCCTGAGGAAGATACCCGACACAAGCATTACTAGCAATGTCAATTCTGCCCGCATCTGTTTCTTCAAGACCAGCAAGAATCTTTAGTAGGGTTGTTTTCCCTGTTCCATTCTGCCCGACCAATGCTACTTTTTGTCCTCGTCCTATGGAGAAGGAAACATCAGAAAGCACTATTAACGAGCCGTAACTTTTCTGAAGATTTTTTACTTTTATCATGATCTTTCTCCTTTCTATTATTGTTTTATGGTACCACTATCAAAGTACTGTGTCTTGAAAGACAGTACCATATATTATTCAAAATAGCAAGAAATACCAAAAAAAAATCCCCACTAAAGAACAATATTCTTTAGTGGGGAATAAACTTTTCATAATAATTTCTCGCAATAAGCTTCCAGCATAGAGGAAGCGCACCCACAAGAAAGATTAGGAACAGATTTGCCTATGAAGGCCAGCAGAAGAGATTTCATCTTTTGGATATTGTCTTTGAAAATTTCAAGTACAGCACCCATATGTTTGGGATCAATAATCAGACTCTCATGAAGCCCTACATCATAGTCAGTTACTGCGGCTATTGCTGAATAACAAAGACCAAGTTCCTTTGCAAAGTAGCATTCTGGGTACTGCGTCATATTGACGATATCCCAACCATTTGCAGAAAACCATCTGCTTTCCGCTGAAGTTGAAAATCGTGGACCTTGTATAACAGCCACTGTTCCATTCGGAATAACATGGAGTGAAATTTCTTCGGCAACACTGATAATCTTCTCTCGAAGAGATTTGCAATACGGCTCTCCCATAGGCAGATGAATAAATGAACCACTATCAGCTTTTGAGAAATCGTCGCGCCCCCATGTAAGATTAACGAATTGGTCAGGAAGAACGATGCTACCGGGGGGGGATCTCTTTTCTCAAGCTCCCCACGATGCATGTTCCTATAACATACTCGACTCCTATTTCTTTGAGAGCCGCAAGATTTGCCTTATACGGAACCTTGTGTGGCGCGATAGTGTGGCGCGATCCATGTCTTGGGAGAAAAGCTACAAGTTGATCATCAAATTCACAGATCGAAATAATATCTGACGGGAAACCGTACTTTGTCTCAGTCCTTGTCTCAGAAACTACTTTGAGCTCGTTGAATGAACACATCCCCGAGCCACCAATAATTCCAAGTTTAGGTTTTCTGAGTTTGGAGCCGGTCGTATCGAGACCATATGAGCTCATTTAACACCTCCTCAGAAAAGATTTGACTTGAATCATCAACAACAGCCGAGTCGCCTTTAAGCTCTAGCGAACTCCAAACGCACCCGCCACCACTAACCGCTTTTGCTTCTCCAGAGTGGAAAAGAGAATGTCTCTTTCTCCATTCTTTCACAATCGACTGATTCCAGATTCTGAAATCACTGCCAACATCTTTGATTTGTCCAAGTTGTGCTTTGTAGAATGGGCAATTGGACACCTGTCCATCAGGTTGAATTACCAGCTGGTTTCCGTAGCAAGTACAATCGACCGGAAAGAAATCCCTTTTGTCGAACGCTGACTGTTTCTTTTCCATTTGATACTCAAAACCTGAGTTACTTTGTTTCCGTGCATTCTCAATGACACCGCGAGATGCTCTTCTATAGTAGTCCTCTACACCATCACGCCCAACCAAATCCAGAAGGTGTCGTCCTTTCAAAAAATTGAAGCCGAACTTTTCGACTCCAAGCTCGCTGAAAAATGACGAACATTCTGATAAATGACTAATGTTAGACGGTGTGATACTTGTCGAGACAAATGTTCTGATTCTGTTCTGTACAAGCCGTCTGATTGACGCGATAATCCGATCGAAAGTTCCATTTTCGTCACAGTCAACCCTCAAAGCATCATTCATTTCCCTCGAACCATCTAAACCCACGGCAACCATTACTTCGTACTCTTTGCACATTGCAATGATTCCGTCGTCAACCAGAATGCCGTTAGTTGCAATCATGAAGTTGATGCTAGACGGTAGAGCACCTGTTTCTTTTTTCATCTTCAGATAAGCAAGTGACGCCTTGATGACATTTTTGTTCAAGAGAGGTTCACCACCATAGAAAATTACAAAATATTGCGAGTTCGGATCGTAGGCATCCTTAAGATGTTCTTGCCATAATTCGATACCAGCAAGAGCATTCTCTATAGATAGCAACGAAGCTCCATATTTTTGAGAAGTCTCAGGTACAGGACAATATCCACATCTTAAATTACACCCTTGTGCAGTCATGAGATAGAGAATTGTCGTTTGATTGAGCTTTTGATAAAGGTTAAAGGCAACCGCCTCAAACTCACAACGGTCGTCGTCGTCGGACACTACAATCAGCTTCCTCTGTTTGAGATCATCAATAAGCATTTCGGCGCCATCAGTAATCTCATTAATAAGATTTCCCCACTGCTCGGAAGAATAGTAGATTGGATCAGGATGAAGTTCATGGAACACTGCAACAATTCCACCTCTTTCTCTGATGCGTAAATACTGTGACCACATAATGACACCTTCTTTGCTTGTAGGTTTGGCTAAAGGAAACCCCCAACCGTTTTAATGGCTAGGGGTTCTTATGGTTCGGACAAATCTAAATTAAGTTCAGATTCGTTTTTAGGAGAATCTGGTCTTCAGATCTTGCCACTGTTCACTCGTAAGTTTTACCTGTCCACCAAAATCATCTTTTAGGACAACTTCTTGTGGGTTGGTGAAATCAACGGTTGGACAGCAACCCTGTGTACCGCATAGCTTAACGATGCCTTTTTCAGGCGTGGGCTGAAACACTTTTCTTTTCATTTTTTCTATCCTTTCTAGGATTTCAAAGAACTAAAGATTCCACTATGGAACCATAAATAAAGTATAAGGTAGTTATATAATTTTGTCAACTTATATTTGAACTGCTGTATTGTAATATATCTTGGCACAATGTAGGACATCCAATGCCCCACTAATTGTTTGAAAGGAATTCTATGTTCGGCTGGATGGTGTTCTTCACCGTATTCATAACTTGGCTCGCGTAGGTCTTTCCTGCGCTTGTTGAGGCGCCATTCCACCCGGCATAATAGCGAGCAGCGGCAGTATATTCGGCGGTATACCCTCCTGCGCTCGCGCCATTGTCAGCGAGAAGAAATGACATTGCCATAATAGCGTCCTTCGGGTCCCAAGGATTAGCGACTGATTCTCCGCTTCCAGCTGCGACGCGATCAGCATACAGCGCCCAAGTAGAAGGAATGAATTGTGCAGGTCCCATAGCACCTCCCCATCCGCCTGCACTGGCTATCGGACAAGAGACAACCTGATTATGCGGATCAAAGCCAAGTTCAAGTGCGAGAGCGAGGAACGGAGGCACATCGCGTTTCGGACTCATCACTTTAGCAAAAGCCGTACCGGTATTCTTACCTACCCCAGCGCCGGTTGCATCATTCTTGAGATAACACTGCCCGACATTGGCGCCGAGATTTGATTCTTGTGTGAGGATAGCGAGCGCGAGCGCCGGGTCAACGCCAGTTACCTTTTCAGCTTGTTGCGCATACTGAAGCGCTGTGCCGAAGGAGATTGCGCTCGCGTCACGGAGAGGGAAAAGCGCTGCACGAATCGCTGCGGCTTTCGCCTGTCTCTCTGCAAGGACTTTTTTATATTCCGCTTCCTGATTCGCAGTAATCGTGAGTAGTTGTTGCTTCTGCGTCTTATCAGATGAAATCTGCTTCTGGGTCGTCTCGACGACATACTTCGCATCAACAGTCTGATTCTGCTTCACGGCGAGATCAGCCTTCTCGCTTTCCGTCTGCGCCTTAGCATCGCGAATGTCGGCAAAAAGATTTTGCAAATCAGTTTTGATAGAAACAAAGGCATCAAGATCGGCAAAAAAAGAAGATAGATCTTCGTTCGAAAGAATAATGGAAATAATAGACGAATTTTCTATCTCATCTTCCTGTCGCAGAATCGAAGCGAGCGCTTCTTTCCCTCTCTCAATGCGGTCTGAAAGCTGTCCGATAACTACATTCTTCTTCGCTATCTGCGCGGCCAACTGCTTGATGGTGATATTTTTAGCATCAATTTGCGCCTGCGCAGCCTTAATTTGTGCGTTTAACAATGTGACATCGCCTTGCAGAGTGTTCTTCTTCGCCTGCGTGTCTTTAATTATCTGTTGCTGGACCGCTATTTCCTTCTGAAGCTCATCATACTGCGCCTGGAGCGCGGCGCGCTCCAGCGGAGTGAGATTCTGAGCTTGCACTGAAGGATACAGAGCAAAAAAACTACCGCCGCAAATGAGAACGAACAATACGGATGTTATAACGGCCTTTCGAAACATCCGTTCAGTATACCTGATTTTTTCGTTGAAATTCTAACGAGCAAAAATCACGCCGAAAATGAGCACATTTTTGGCGCTAATTATTTCTTCTCTGCCTCGGATGCCTCGGCACCTTCGTCTGACTCCGGCTTGCCCTTCTTCTCAACTTCAATTGAAGCAATGTCTGCTGGCGCGACTATTTCCTCTTTTTCTTCAACAACCTCTTGTACAAGCGCAATAACTTCTTCAGGTTCAGTGATGAGCGCAACGCCTGCAGGGAGTTTGATGTCTCTTGCGTGGATCTGGTCATCAACAACGGCTAGTACTGAAATATCAACTTCCAGATTGTGGGGGAGGTTCATCGGATCCGCCTCTACTTCAACCTCGTGAAGCACCTTCACGAGATTCGCGCCTGCCTCAACTGCTGGAGAGACACCAACAAACACAATCGGAATAGCAACTTCAATTTTTTCACCCTTCGTTACTGCATAGAAATCAACATGTCGAGGATGGTTCGTAAGCGGATCTAGATCAACCTCGTGAATGAGAGTCGGGAGTGATGCGCCGAGGCCTGAGAGTGAGACGATGGTCGCTTCACCGGCTTCGTGCAAGATTTTTTCAAAAGCGATTGCAGAAACCGAAATCGGCGTAGCCTCGTGATGTGCGCCATACACAATGGCAGGAATAGAGCCAGTGCGACGCAGCTGCACTGCGTTCGCGCCGTTTGTGTCGCGTTTCTCTACGGGAAGGGTAAGCATAATTCACTGAATATACGGGAAAAGGCGTAAGAAAGCAATTACCCAAGCGCTTCTGAGACTTTCGCAAGACGAGAAAGAAAAGCTTCGCGGGCTTGCGCGACATTCTCTTCTTTCCCTTTCCAAACAGTAAGCGCTTCTTCCTGCAGAGCTCTAGCGTATGAAAAAGTGAGCGGCCACGGCGTTCCTCGATTCTCTCGAGACAACCGGCAAATTGCCGACAAATTGTCGGTTGCCTGTTCCGGCGTTTGTCCGCCCGAAAGAAAGGCTATGCCTGCTATCTGCCGCGGAACATGTTCCAGCAATGCCGCAATCGTGTCTTCTGCGACTTCTTCGGGTGTATCTTTTTTCCCGCTCGCATCTCCTGAAAGCGCCATAGATGTTTTCAGAATGACGCTCGCGCGATCAACCGATTGTTCATCAAGCACTGAGAAAAGCGTTTGTAATGTCTCGGCAATAACCGCGCGAGCGCGCATACGGCTATGATTTCCTTCCAGCAGTACTTCGGGTTCAAGCATAGGAACAAGGCCGGCGGTCTGTGACTCCTTCGCATAACTCGCAAGGCGTTTTGCATTTTCGTGAATCGCCTGCGCTGACGGCAGCTGATCGCCGTCAATGCGAATGACCGCGCGCCATTTGGCAAAGACGGCGCCTTGTTTCTTATATCCAGAAAGCCGTTCGGGAAGATCGAAGAGTCCTTGTGTAATGAGTTCATTCGGGCTGGAAGGGAACGGCTCAGTGCCCAAATCAACCTTCACTCCCGGCGCAACGCCCCGCGCGGTGAGCGAGTTAGGAAATAATTTCTTATCATTTCCCTTCTCAGAGAGCGATTCCGGAAAGAGAATGACTCCTGAAAGATACTGTTCAATGCCCTCTGCGCCGATGAAAAGGTCTCGGTACTGCCGGCGCATCTCCGCGCTCGCTGAAATGCCATACGAAGCGAGGCGCGTCGTCGCCGTGTGCACGCTCTCGTCCGCAGCGAGAATGCCCTTCTTCTCTGCAAAAAACGATCGCGCAATTGCGACAAGATCAGTCATACGATTATCGTAACATGATACACTTGTTCTTATATGGACTTTATTGCTATCGGCGACACAACTGTTGATGAGTTTATTCGGCTTAAAGAAGTGGAAATAAAGTGCGACGATCAGAACGAGAACTGCACGCTCTCAATGAAATGGGGCGATAAGATTCCGTATGATTCCTCTGTTCTCGTACCGGCTGTCGGCAACGCGGCGAACGCTGCAGTCGCCGCGGCTCGCCTCGGCCTTAAAGCCGGATTCATTTCAAATGTCGGGAACGACCATTTCGGCAAAGAAATCATTGCAACATTCGCGCGTGAAGGCGTTGATACGCAGTATGTGGCAGTAAATAACGGCATCCCGACGAATCACCATTTCGTTCTCTGTTATGAAGCCGAACGCACCATTCTTATCCGGCATGAAGCATATCCTTATGCCATTCCTGAAGGATTAATCGCGCCAAAATGGATATATCTCTCTTCAATCGGCGATAATTCTGAATCATTCCATGCAGAGCTTGCCCAGTGGCTTACCGAACATCCGGAAACGAAACTCGCCTTCCAGCCCGGCACATTCCAAATGGAGATGGGCAAGGAAAAACTTGCACCGCTCTATGCCTGTGCTGAAGTGGTCGCTTGCAATAAGGAAGAGGCTGAGCGCATTCTTGAAATAGGCGAGACCGATATCCAAGAACTTCTGCAGAACATGCATGCCCTCGGGCCAAGCATAGTTCTCATCACAGACGGAACGAGCGGCGCATATGCCTCTAATGGCACAGAAATGTTCAAGGTACCTATGTATCCGGACTCGAAACCGCCTATTGATCGCACCGGCGCGGGCGATGCGATGGCATCTTCATTCGTCGCGGCGCTCGCCCTCGGCAAACCTATTAAAGAAGCGCTTCTCTGGGGGCCGATAAATTCTATGTCAGTGGTGCAGAAAATCGGCGCGCAGGAAGGTCTTCTTACCCGTACCGAACTCGAAAAACTTCTCGCTGATGCACCGACAGACTATTGCGTCCAACAGCTCGGAGAATAAATTATTTCAATAATGATTGTTGCAGCGAAGCGTAGTAGGTTCCGTTGCCACTGAGCATTATGTTGAACGAGTTATTGTATGCGACATGAATGATAAGTAGTGCTGCTCCGGCTCCCGCGATGGTAATTAACAATACAGAGAAGTACGCATTTATTCTGTATTTCATTTTTGTTATATAAAGGTTAAATTTGGCATTTTATATCGCTACGAATTTCCGTACCGCATTTTCTATATGAATAGTATCAAGCCCGTAATGAGCCATTAATTCATCCGCTTCCCCCGATTGTCCGAATGCGTCTTGCACGCCGATCAGATGCATCGGTACAGGATAATTCTGAGAAAGAAATTCCGCGACAGCGCTCCCGAAACCGCCGGCAATTTGATGTTCTTCAATCGTAACGACGCGGCCCGCGCGCTTCGCAGCGTCTAGAATCGCTTCGGTATCAAGCGGTTTTATGGTCGGTATATGCAAAACGATGGACTCAATACCATCTTCGGCGAGCGCGCGGGCCGCTAAAAGCGCTGTATAACTGAGAGAGCCCGTTGAAAGCAGAGCGACTTTCGGTTCGCCAGCTGATGAATCAGAATCCCAAAGCGTCAGCGCCTTCCCTATATGGAAAGGCGTTTCAGAAGTGGTAAATGACGGCGTTGTCGAACGACCAAAACGAATGTATACCGGACCATCTGTCTTTGCTGAAGCAATAACCGCCTTCCGCGCTTCTTCTGCATCGCCGGGCGCGATGACCGTCATATTCGGAAGCATCCGCATCATGCCGATATCCTCCAACATTTGATGCGTCGAACCGTCAGGTCCGACTGAAATGCCCTCATGCATTCCGCATATTTTGACCGGCACATTATTTATCGCAATGGTGGTGCGAATTTGTTCATAATTGCGTCCCGGATTGAAGACGGCGTAACTCGCGATGAAAGGGATTTTTCCTGCGGCTGCCATACCGCTCGCGACTGTCGCCATATTTTGTTCAGCGACACCCATTTCAACAAATCGTTCAGGAAATTCTTTTTCAAACGCTTCCGCGCGCGTTGATTCTTTCACATCGGCGCAGAGAACGACAACGCGAGAATCGTCTTTTCCCACTTCCACCGTTCCCGTGCCGAAACCATCGCGCGTTGCCACTTTTTCAATATCATCCGCAAACAATTTTGCAGAGAGATGTGCGTCAGGATTATGCATATTCATTCAGAGTACCGCCACGCGAGCGAATTTCTTCTATAAATCGCCTTCCTTCTTCCTCGGTCGGCGGCTTGCCGTGCCAACGATAGTCAGACTCTATTTCTCGCACGCCCTTGCCGGGAATGGTATGGGCAATGATGAGCGTCGGTTTTCTGTCCATCGTTTTTGCATCGTCAATCGCCTGCACGAACTCTGTGATGTTATTTCCGTCAACTTCAATCACATTCCAATTGAACGCGCGATACTTATCGGCAAGCGGTTCAAGCGGCATAATGTCTTCCGTCGCGCCGCCGATTTGAATATTGTTGCGGTCAATGATTGCCGTCAGATTTGAAAGTTTATTTTTCCCGATAAAGAGCACCGCTTCCCAGGTGCTTCCTTCTTCCTGCTCTCCATCGCTCATAACGCAATACACCCGCTGTTTTTTGCCATCCATGCGAAAGGCGTATGTCATGCCGGCTGCTTGTGAGAGGCCTTCGCCGAGCGGTCCCGAGGTGGTTTCGAGTCCGGGGAGACGAGTCCTCTCGGGATGCCCTTGAAGCCGGCTGCCGAACTTTCGGAGCGTCAGGCATTCTTCTACGGAGAAATATCCCGAATGCGCCATTGCCGCATAGCGTACCGGACAAATATGCCCATTCGAGAGTATGAGCCGATCTCGCTCCTCCCACTCCGGCTGTTCCGGATGGTGATTAAGAATATGAAAATAAAACGCCGAAAAAATATCCGCCATTCCTAAAGAGCCGGCGGTGTGTCCGCTCTTCGCGGAAACAAGCATTTGAATAATTGTCTCGCGAATTAATCTGGCTTTTTCTTCAAGCCTTGTATCTTCTGCATCGGTAAGTGCCATTCTTCTCAGTATACATCACACGCCATACGGGCTTTGCAGTCCTTCAATCGCGGCGATATCCTCAGCAGGATCAGTGGCTCGAGTAATGGCCGAACCCATAATAATGTTTGTCGCACCGAGCGTTATCAGTTTTTTCGCATGTTCAAACAAGACGCCGCCATCTATCTGTATAGGAATGTGTGGATGGCGCAGATGAAAGAGCCGTACCCGCTCAAAAATGCGCTGGTCAAGCGGCTGTCCTTGGCGTCCGATGCGGACGATGCCCATAAATTGCACGAACTCAATCTCGTCGAGATATGGTTCTATGAGCGCGAGATCGCTCACGACATTGAGCGAGAGACCGAATGATACGAGAGACGACAATCCGTTGGCGCCATATCGTTTCCGAGCAGATGCAATGAGGCGCGGGAGATTGGTAGAACTCTCCGCATGAAAGGTGAGGCGCGAAACGCCAAGCGCAAGCCACGCCTCTGCAACACGCTCGGCGTCAAAACACATAAGGTCAACTTCGTATTCAAGACGATCAAGATACGGAAGCATTTTGCCCTTCTCGATCAGTGCGTGCAATTCTGCGGGAGCGGTATACGGCCACGATGCCGGTGCGGCGAATTTTCCATCAACCACATCGATTTGCACCCGTTTAACCGAAGGAATGTTGGCAAAAATTTTAAGCTTCTCGTCGAGTTCTTCGTGCGAGTAAGGGAGCACGGCCGGAACAACAAGGCCCATATCCTAAGTATAGGATAGAAAATTGAAAGCGGGTGGCGCGTACTGCGCGAAACTAGAACTTCGCGAGACGGCGCGCGTGGCGCGGCGAATCTGAAAAAGGCGTTTCAAGAAATTGCTTTACGACGACATTTGCTTCTTCAGAAGTAAGAAACGCAGCGCCAAGCGAGAGTATGTTTGCGTTATTATGTTCGCGCACAAGCTGAATAATTTCTGGAGAACCGCCGTAAAAAACGGCAGCTCGAGCGCCTGCAATGCGATTTGCGCACATCGCTTCTCCCTCGCCCGACTTGCCAATGACAATACCGCGAGCAGTCGCATCAGATGCGACTGCTCGCGCACAAGCTGTTACAAAGTCCGGATAATCATCGTTCGGATCAAGAGTGCGAGCTCCCCTGTCCTCCACTTCATAGCCGAGCGTGCGAATATATTTAATAAGCGCGTTTTTCAGTGCGAATCCTGCGTGATCGGATGCAATAAATACTTTAGACATTGCCGGCTGTAATAACATGCCTCACCAGACTCTCCGCATATCCCATTTCATTGTCATACCACGCGAGCACCTTCACGAGAGTTCCATCCACTACGCGCGTCATAGAAAGATCAGCGATAGAGGCATACGGCATGCCGACAATATCGCTCGACACTAGTTCGTCATCAGTCGCAGTGAAGATGCCCGCCCAACGCGGCGCTGCTGCAGCGCCGCGCAGTATCGTATTCACTTCTTCCTTCGTCGTTGGTCGTTTCGCGATGAAAGTGATATCCGCAATAGAACCTGCCACTACCGGTACGCGGAGCGAGATGCCGTCAAATTTTCCGGCGAGTTGTTCATACGCCTGTGTTACGGCCACCGCCGCACCAGTTGAAGTTGGCACAATATTCTGCGCTGCCGCTCTTCCCTCCCGCATATCTTTCTTAGAAGTGCCGTCAACAATAGACTGGCTCGCGGTATAGGCATGCGTTGTGGAGAGGACAGCTTTTTCAATTCCGATAGCCTCGTCAAGAATGGCGATGACCGGACTCGCTGCATTCGTGGTGCATGAAGCGTTTGATGATATGTGGCATGTTGAAAGTTTTTCATCATTCACTCCCATAAGCACCGTGGCGCCCGCATCGCCCTTAGCCGGCGCAGTAATAACTACACGCCGTGCGCCTGCCGTAATGTGCGCCTGTGCTTTTTCATACTCAGTAAAAAGCCCCGTGGATTCGACAACGACATCAATCGCTAACTCTTTCCACGGCAATTGCGCCGGATCTTTTTCAGAAAAAAACTTTACTTCTTTGTCGTCAAGAATAAGCGCGCCGTCCTTCGTTTCAACCGAAAAAGGCGCTTTACCGTACACAGAGTCATAGGTGAGCAAATACGCGAGATTTTCAAGCGAGCCGAGATCGTTTACCGCAACAAGCTCAATTCCGCCTGCCTCGCCGACAGGCGGGCGATTAAGCGAAAGTCGTGCGAATGCGCGACCGATGCGACCGAAACCATTAATAGCAACGCGAATAGCCATAAAAATTTAATTATGTGAACAACACTGCAAGTATATCACTCCTTTTATTTCAGAATAGTATTTCTTTTCAAGATGACCCCTCTTCCGAAAATTATTATATTTGATTGAAGAATGGCGGTCGGTGGTATAACAGAACACGCCCCATTAATCCACCCATCCCCGATGAAGTTATACGCATCGGTGCTATTCACCCCCGCATACCAAGTCAAGGTCAGCGGAGTTGCCGCCACCCGCGAAATATCCAGCCAGTCAGAACACGATGTCCCTCCTCCTGCGATGGCGAGCGTGGAGGTTGCCACCGTGATAGTGCCGATGGTGATATGCGCCCCGCTCGTACCCGTCATATTGGTAGAAGAGGCAGTATTCGTGGTGCCCGCAGTAAACTTAATCGACCTCCCCGCATCCACCTTGAAGTCGTGGAAGAAGTTTGAACCGGTAAAGAGAAACGAGTTAACTCCTGTCGTGGCGTTCCATATATCCCAGTAGGTTCTGTTTCCTCCCGCGAATGTCTTATCGGCGGTCAGATTTCCTATGAACTTAATGGTGGAGTGCTCTGGAATAACCGTTCCTCCCGTTACTGTCCAGTTGCGGGCAGCAGTAGCTGTTCCAATAGACCAAGTGTTATTCCCCATAATAATCGTTCCTCCGGTCATAATGAAGTTACCTTGTATCGATACCGTCTGGTCATTGGCATCAAAGGTACCGTTGGTATAGTTAATTCCCGTACTGGTCTGAGAAAAGGCGTCCTGCAGAGTCATCGTGCCGTTGGGGAAGTTGAATATGGTTGAACCGTTTATAGAACTCCCATCGAGTTGCATAATGAAATCACCGTTCCGCCCTTCAAAGTTGTTTGCGCCCGTATTTGAAGTGAATGTTACGCCGGAGAAAATAAACGAGCCGTAGAAGGTTGAGGGTACATTTTTATATACTAGGGGAGACTGTCCTTCGGTATACGAGCTAGTGTCAATCGTTCTTCCCGCTCTCGGCATATTAATTGTCACCTGCCTGCCGGTGGTGGTGAATGACCCATCATCAAACACGACATTATCCGAACAGAGCGGAACTCTGCCGAGCCCGCCGGTGCCTCCGCTCCCTAAGAACCATTTGGAAGAGTCCGACCAGTTGCCCGTATCCTGATACCAGTACAGAGTCGTTGAGGCAGTGAACGAAATGTTTGAATTGCCGTAACAATCTCCCGAACCGCCGGTGATAGAGGCGAGGTTCCAGTCGCCCGTTCCTTGCCCGTTTATATCCGAGAAATCAACATTGGCGAATGAAGTTGTGGAGGCGGTGATGGTTCTCTGCGTACCGACAGTGCTTGATTTAATCATCGCCCGCAGAGTGGTTGAAGAAGTACCTGTTACCGTAAAGGTATTGGCTATATTTATATTGTTATTGAGAGTATTCGTTTGTCCTACCGTCGCATTGGTGTAGTCAATCGTCAGATGATAGAAAGAACTCGTACCGGTAAAGGCTCCATTGATTGCTTGGTCGCCCCTGCCGCCTTGTTCCGGAACTAGGAAAACGGTTCTGCCATTCGCATCAAATGTTCCTGCCGTTCGGACAATGCCTCTGCTTGACCCTTTTAAGGTTAAATCATCCACTAGTTGAACGGTGCCGGCTCCGTTTATAGTGAATGTACTTGCCATTGCAACACTGTTTGAAGTGACGGTCTTTGTCGTTCCCGTCGGCGGTGCCATTGTCATAAGAGACATATCGGCTGACCAAGTCATTCCTGACACCAGAGAGAGATTTCCGGTGATAGTAATGTTTGAACTTCCAGCGAATGTCGGACTGCCTCCCGTTGGGTTGCCCCAAGTCATATTTTTGCAAGTGCCGACTGCATTCATTGTGACGGTGTAGTTTCCCGTGGCTGAATTAGCGTCAAAGACGACATCATCGCTGGCGAGAGGAGTAGAGGTGGAGGATGCAGGGCTATTACCCGAGTTAGCCGACCAGTGCGCGGCGGCGTCAGTCCAGTTTCCCGAACCGCCGTACCAGTATTTCGTCCCCGCGTGTGCGCTCGGCGCGATGAGAAGTATCAAGAAGAGTATCGGTATGAATTTCATAATCGTATTAGTATACTCTGGAGGAGTGCGTTTAAATCTGTTAATAAAAAGATTTTTCATAATTATTCCGTTGGCGCGACCGACTCAACTGGTGCCGCGACGATAGTTACCACGCGAGAAGCAGTACCAACATTCCCTCCCACATCGGTTGCGGTATAGGTAATGGTATAAAGACCTGTTGTTGTCATATCAACAGAGCCGGTAACGACGATGTTCATGGTAATATCGCCGTCAGTATCGTCCAGAGCGGTTGCACCAGGATCAGTGAACGCGTCATTCGCAGTAATTTGCATCGCTGCATCGCCCACGAGAGTTACGACAGGCGAAGTGGTATCTGACGGAGCATTGCCTCCGTCAGAAGCATCTGCATCTTGACTCTCATCAGGCGAAGGATTGCCGACAATGACCGAGCGAGTTACCGGTGTTGCGTTATTTCCGGCGCTGTCAGTCGCTGCGTAAGTGATGATATAAGTCGTTTGGCTTGAAGCCGAAATTGTTGATTCCGACACTTCCTGCTGTATGCCATTAATGTAGGTAACGACAGGAACAATTCCGTCCACCGCATCAATAGCGGTTATCCCCGGATCAATGAACACACCACCGACTGATATATGGATTGGATTGTCTCCGAGGAGCGTAATAACAGGCGGTACGGTGTCATGGCTATTGGAGTTGTCACTCGCTCCGCTCGCGACCTCGGGAGTACTCGTTGCGAGTGCTCCCTCGGTCTGAACCAAGAAGTAGTCAAATGAAACATCGGCTGGCTGAGCTTCTGACAACACCACGCGGAATGAGCCAACTGCCTTGTCGCTCACCCACCAGCTGCCTGCTATTTGTGAATTGAAAGTGATGAAGACTTTGGTCGAAGGCATCACGAGCGAGTTGTTTACCTGCGCGACGGTGTTCCCGGTCAAGATGCTGACAGAACCTGCAGAGGAAGTGCCGTCGGCATCCTTGCTCGCAACGAGCTGACGGAAGACGAGTGTATTGAACTGCGCGATACCCTTCTGAATCAACACACCAAAGCCTTCAAACGCGCTCGCGAGAGAAGTCGTGGAGAATGTAGAAGTTCCGCTTGACGAAGAGACTGCTCCGCTCTCCAGAGAATCAATGCGCGTTTCGAGCGAGGTAAGACGCACTTCGTGCGCATCAACTTTTGTGGAGAGCGCCTCGACAGCGGAGAGATTGTAGGTCGCCAGTTTATAAAGATCAACACTCTCCCCATCGGCCGTCAGAACTTCCGACGGTATTTTTGCTGTCACTGTGGTCGTACCAAATGTAAATCCTGTTACCGGCGCAATCGACATCCGATATGCGCCAGCAGATACTGTACCGGAAATAGTAAGCTTCCCCAGAACCACATTATTCGTTGCGTCGGTTACTAGCTGTTGGACTCTATCTTCAATCTTCATATTAGCTATTCTCTCGGTAACCTGATTTTCCACCTGTTCAACGGTTAAACTTTTATTGCGTCTTGAAATCAAAACATTAATGGTACTGGTGCCATTAGACAGCGATTCTAGTGCTACACCGACCGTAGAGTCGCCGGCGTCAGCGCGCATAGCATAACCTGGCGTGGAAGAAGCGGAGGTTAATGAATCGCCGATAGCAATCGGACCATTCTCAGCAGAAACCATTGCTGGCACCTGACCGAGGAGTCCAATAATTTTATAATTTGCATCATTGTCTTTTTCAAAAGAATTGTTACCGACAATAGCAGGATTAGTGGAAACAATACCCATAACATTATTATCCGCACCGCGTTCGCATCGCTTTATCGCATTATTCTTTACAATATCCACACATACGACTTCACCTGATTTCAAATCGGTATCTTCAGTCCAGAAATATTCTGCGTAGTCAGCAAAATTGGTTTTGTAACCGCTCACTGAATTAATCCAGCCAGCCGCTACATCCAGTTTGTATGCCGGGCTTGAGGTGCCGATACCGATATTCCCATTAGAATCTACTCTCATTGCTTCATCACCGGAGCCCAAGCTCGCACTGCCCGCCACATCCAATTTATATGCAGGACTGGAAGTGCCGATACCAACATTGCCGTTGTTCAGAATTGAAAGCGCCGATGGTGTCGTAGTTGCATACGCATCAGTGCTCGTACCTATATACAAGTTCCCTCCCATAGAAGAAAAGAGCCAGTGTTTCAAATTTTCTCCGGCAGAAGTATCAGAGAGAACAAATGATGGTTGTATCCCTGCAACCTGCAAGAGCCAGTTCGGAGTCGTCGTCCCGATGCCGATATTCCCGCTCGCAGCAAGGAAGATTGAAGAAGTCGCGGTGAGCGTGCCAGTGTCGCTGAAATAAGGGAACTGCCCTGTCGTTCCTGAGAAGAGAGTCGTCGTGGCGATTCCCGTAACCGCACTGGTTCCATTCCCCCACAACAGACCGGTGAGCGTCGTCGCTCCTGTTCCGCCGTACGGAACTCCTATCGTTGTTGAAGCCAAGTCCCATTTATCATCCCAGGATGTTTGCTTCACATCGGTAGGAATGGAATATCCTGCGGCAAAAGTTAAGGCCAAAGTACCACTTGTTGTAATAGGATTTCCACTTATTGAAAGTCCTGCCGGAACGGTCATATCTACTGAAGTTACCGTTCCGCTTCCGCCAGTCGGCGTGGTAGTGGCTATCACTTTTCCTGTTGCATCAACGGCAATGAATGTGCCCGCTGCTGTGCCAAGCTTCGGGAGATAGAGATCGCCAAGGGTACCACCTGCTGTTGCCGCACCTATGACGACATCACCGCCGATGGAAAGCATTGCATATGGACTCGTCGTGCCGATGCCGACGCTACCATTACTTGTAATGCGCATTCTTTCTAAGTCATTTCTAGTATTAAAAACAATTGCTCCAGAATAACCATCGGCAAGCAAAGCGTCTCTTTCAAAGGCAACTGATGCAGCTTCATATTGAGTTCCGAAAGTGTTCCAAGCTGCAATTCTACCAAACTCTCCAGTGCTACCTGCCACTGATTTTTCTATTCTTATATTTCCAGACTTAATATGTAATAAATCTGCCGGTAGAGTTGTTCCAATCCCCACATTCCCATTCGCTAAGACCGTCATCAGCGTCGTGGTAGAAGTGCCGGCGGTTGTTGAAGCGATAGTGAAGAGCGGGGTGTTAATGGGAGTTGTTGCAGAATTGGAAATGGAGAGGAGAGAATACGGAGAAGTGGTGCCGACACCGACATTACCGCTATCCAAGACCGTTAGATTTTCCGTACCAGAGTGATTCATTATAGAAAATCGGTCAACAGCATCAGCAGTAAAGTGGGTTGAAAAACCCATGGCTTGGCCTGAGCCGCCTGCGGCTTTCATCAACGCAATCAAGTTACCGGTATACCCGGTACTTGGCAGTTGCATAACCAAACTTTGGCCAAACGAATCATAACCAGTAATATTCATGACCCCAATATTTCCAGTTCCAGATTGCCCCGCCACTTGCAGTTTCACTTCTGGACTCGCCGTCCCAATCCCGACATTCCCATTCTGCAAAACATACAGCGACGACGCGGCAGAAAGTCCTCCGCTGAAAGTTGATGTCGCAGTAGTGGAGGTCGCATGGAAATATTCTGCGACGACTGGACCGACAACCGAGAGTTTTGCATATGGACTCGTCGTCCCGATGCCGACGTTACCAACAGAATTGATAATGAACTTTGTCGTTGTATTGTCGAGTATTTCTAATATCGAATTCGCTACATTGAAGTTTCGAGCTATACCTGTCTGGAATGTTCCCTCATTATTCATCCATCTGATAGCAGAATTGGCACTCGTAGAGTCAGCTGTTTTTAGTATAAGAGCTTTTGACCCATAAAAACTCCCGCCACTTGCAATTTGATTTGTAGTGATCATAAGGGCGGCACCTGTAACTGCCGCAGTAGATGTTCCAATGTTCACATTGCCAAATACATCCAATTTTGTCGCTGGAGAAGTGGTGCCGATGCCGACGCTACCTGAAGAATTCCAAATACCATTTGGGAAATAGGTATTCCCTGATATGGAGAGTTGCGAAGAAGAAGCGTTACCGAATGTGTTAAGGCCTGTAAAAGTATTATTCGCAGAAAGAAACGCAACCGCCTCGGAAGCGAGCGTCATTGGTGTAGAAACATTAGAATAATGTGCTGTTCCTCCGTAGATGAAGTGGATAGTCTTATCGGAAGGGCTATTTGTCCACACCCTCACTTTTGAAACTAATCGGTCTGTCGAAGCAAAGGTTATTTCACTTATATTGGTAAAATTAAATGAAGTGAAGCCAGCCGAAGTATTATTTATTTCCGTACTAGTAGCTTGTCCTATATATGTTTCAACTCCAAGAGCGGTCCTCTTATATATAGTTGATTCAATCTTGCTCACTCCTGCCGCAGAATCAACATAGGTGAAATAATTAAAGGTGAAAGTACCAGGGGGTATTTTGGTTATCATTAACGGCCCCTCAGCCGATATGGTCGTGGTGGAGACATAATTATCTATATCGCAGTACCCGCCGGCGACGCTAGAATTAGCGAGACAAGATTCATCCGCTTCCGCTGTGGTATCTGGAACGGTCCTGAACATTTCATACCCTGCAATATCAGCCGCCCCATTCCAGTGGTATAGCGTTATGTTCGAACCAGAGACCACTGGAGCATTCATACAGCTGCTCGCATCTGAACCGAAACAAAGTCTTGATGTTGTTGCTGTCCCTGCGTTATTTATATTGAGAGTATTCAAATCTCCTATGGAGCTAATGGAAATGGTAGAAGTAGCCTGTGCGATACCTGCGTCGTTGCCGACGATAAAGTTCCCTTTGGCGAGAGGAAATGTTATGGCGCCAGTAAGATTTGTCGTACCAGTGACCGTAAGATTTCCTCCGACTGAAAGGTTCGCGCCGTTTAAGAGCGACAGATCGCCATTTTGATTAATAGTGAGTGCCGTGGTGGTTGCAAAAGCGGCTGTAGAAGTGGAAATGGCGAAGAGATTTGTCGTACCGCCGGCAATGCCGGCAATAGAAAGACTCGCGAAAGGAGAGGTGGTGGCAATACCAACATTGCCTCCTCGTTTAACCACCAGTCCATTCGTAGAATCAGGGACAATGTATAAATCGCCTGTACTAGTATTATTATATAATTTGCCATCATTTCCTGTATTTCCCGATCCTGCCGCTAAAATTATTCTTCCATTAGCAGCAACAATTAAAGAATTGGCTCTAATTTGACCGGCAACATCAATCTTATAGGTAGGATCTATGATCCCAATCCCGACATTGCCATTCGCAGCAAGGAAGATTGAAGAAGTCGCGGTGAGCGTTGTTCCGTCTGCAGCATAGTACGGGAACCAGCCTGTTGTACCAGAGCCGACTCCGCCGGAACCGCCCGGAGTAGTGGTCGCTATCACTTTTCCTGTCGCATCTACGGCAAGGAAAGTGCCGGCCGGAGTGCCGAGTTTCGGAAGATAGAGATCACCGAGCGTACCGCCTGCTGTTGCTGCACCAATGACGACATCACCGCCGATAGAGAGAAGCGCATAGGGAGAGGTGGTGCCGATGCCGACAAGGCCGGCAAAATAATTTTTACTAGCTGCTCCTGCCGAATATAGATTATAACTTTCCGTACTTCCCACCGCTGACTGATCAGCAATATAGATTCCGTAATTTTTATTAAAACTGCCGGAAGGATTAGTGGCGGATGAAATATACAAGCCATAACCAGTATCTATAGTTCCGCCCAATTTATTCTCTACTCCTGCATGTAATCCATAAGCAAAGGATACGGTATTGCTATTCATGTTATTAATCGCCGAAAAATTACCGCCTTCGAGCGCGCCGGCAATATCAACAACTGCGTCAACTGTCGCCGAACCACGCACAGCGGCAACATAGGTAATCGCGCTACCAACGGGTGTAAATGTAAGAAGGCTATTAATTCCAGAAATAGTTCCCACTTCATCAGTTCGAATGTCCTGAACAGTAAATCTATCTGACGGGCTTCCCGTCCCGATGCCGATATTGCCGTTCGCTAAGACCGTCATCAGCGTCGTGGTAGAAGTGCCTGCGGTAGTGGAAGAAATCGTGAAGAGCGGGGTGTTGGCTGCGGTTGTTGCAGAGTTAGAGATGGAGAGTAAGGAGTACGGAGAAGTGGTGCCGATGCCGAGATTACCGGTGGAATTAATTACGAATTTATAAGAATTCTGTTTTATTACCTCTAACAAATTACCACTGGCAGCCGTAGTATCTTCTACTTTTAACACCGCACCGGTCATATCATTGCCGTTTAAAGTTGAATTTCTATATGCAACCAAAACCGGATTAGAATAACTGCTAAAAATTGTTCCTGATTGGATAAAATATCCTGCGGATGCCCGAGATGATATGCCATAAACACCAGCATTTCCTGCCGCGGACGCATCGGATTCTCCATAAATACCATTACTATTGAGAGAAAAAACAGTTAAAGCATTCGTGTTAGCCGTAAAATATCCTTTACCATTTACACTTAATTTGTATGCTCCCGGATCTGCTGTTCCAATTCCCACATTCCCATTCGCCAAGACCGTCATCAAAGTCGTGGTAGAAGTGCCTGCGGTAGTGGAAGCGATGGTAAAGAGAGGTGTATCGATAGGAGTTGATGCAGAATTGGATATGGAGAGAAGCGCATAGGGAGAGGTCGTGCCGATGCCGATATTTCCGCTCGCAGCAAGAAAGAGTGAAGAAGTTGCAGTGAGATTTGTTCCGTCTGCGGCATAGTATGGGAACCAACCTGTTGTACCAGAACCGACTCCGCCAGAACCGCCACTTGGAGTAGTTGTCGCTATTATTTGTCCTGTTGCATCTACGGCGAGGAAGGTGCCGGCCGCTGTTCCCAGAGAAGAGAGGATGGGAGCATTGGTGAATGTAGCCGTGCCTGAGACAGCGAGATTGCCAGAGAATGTTCCGCCACGAAAATCGCCATTACGCACAATGAGATTGGAAAGATCCTGAATCATATTCACTTGCTGAATAGTCGTGACATTGGTCGCAACTTGATTGCTGACCGGCTGAATCATACCGGCAACCGTCGCGAGGACATCACTGCGAAGAGATGCGAGCGATTGATTCATAAAGTCCTCGGAGATGCCTTTTACGACTGTTGTGTAGGTCGGTGAAGAATAGGTAATACGATTTACTTCGAGCGGAGTTGATGAGGAAGCCATCGTCGCGGCAGGAGTAATGTGCGCCTTCGATCCGACAGCTGGCGGATTAGTCATCACGATAGTAGGAGGCGGTCCAATAAGCGTTGCGAGAACGCGATTCGCCGAATCAAAGAAGTCGGTGATTGTTTTGTAAGTAACGAGTGCGACTTGTTCGCCTGCAGAAAGGGCCGGCGCTACCGCAGCAAGCATAGGTTGAGTTGCAGAGTGTAAAGCAGAAAGCGCTGTAGCAACTTTCGGTACGCGAGCGATCGTATCGAATGCAAGTGCAGTCTTTCCTAACATGCCGAGATACGCATCTCGCCAATTGGCGGACAGAGTTGCGGGCGCGTCGACTATAAGAGATGAAACAGTATGGGTGAATGCGAGCGTATCTGCATATCCCGATTCGCTCACGATGTGAGTAGCATAGGCAAAACGACCGACAGAGACGAGAGCACTGAGATATCCATCGGAAACATCAGTAACGAAAGCGACAAAAGGAGAAGCTCCCGCATATTCTGCATCGAAGATTGTTTGGGCGAACGCTGGGGCAAATGTGGCCGGCGCTTCAGTCGCGCGTAGAAAAACAGTCGTTGCGAGCGCAGGCACGCGCCCCGCAACGCCCGCAACAGCATCGCCAATAGTGCCCACAAACACGACAGCGACGCGGGCGCTTGCGGGCGCAGTATCAGAGAGTCCGTATGCGACCAGTACATCAGCCTGTATCGCACGATGCGTTGTATTGATAATTGAATTGCCAAATGCAAAATTTATGCGATCTATGCTTCGAGAAACGGCCGTGCTTGCTTTATATAGCGTTTGCGAAGCGGGGAATATATCACGCGTGGCTACGGCAATTGAAAATGCTTTTGTTCCCGAATGAGTAATAAGCGAATGATATTCAGAGAGTGATGCAACGATAGAAGCATACGCTCTATCACCAATTGCTGAATAGACATTTGCGAATACACGCGCAACGCGCGACGGATTCGTGACGAATGCATATCCATCAGACAGAGATGATTGTACGCTTTTAACAGTGAGCGATGCTGTTGGCGCAGACTGTACTTGTATCGGAGAATTTTCTCTCCTGAACTTCTGTACAGCACTTGCCTGTGCAAGTGGTCGAGTATCATCAGCAAGAACCATTTGAAGAGAAGAAAGATCGGGGCGTATAAGAATCTTTGGCGCAATTTCTGCTGACGCAATTTCATTGCGTTCAATCACGCGCGCAGAATATGTTGAAAGATTTTTTGAAACTGAATTAATTTTTAATGCGATGTGTGAAGGAATATTTCCAAATGTTTCGTTGAATCCGAATGCAACTTCGCGAGCAATCGCAGTAATTTCTGCAGTAAGCCGTGATGATGGCGCCGCATTCGCTATGAATGCTCCTGACACCACAACAAGAAGAGCTACTGATAAAGCAATTGCCTGTGAGCGCAGCGCATTTCTTTCGATATTCAGCGACGGCATCGGAAGCGGCTTTGACAATGTCTTTTCAACATTGCGTATAAAAGAATGCTGTTTGCGATATTCTATCTCGCGCTCGCGTGCGAGTGCGCGCGCATAATCAATCTTGCGAGTTCCTTGTTGATCTAAAAATTTTGTAAGCGATTCTTTATCAATAAACCAGCTATGTCCAATTCTCTTCCCGTCAATTTTTCCTGAACGAGCAAGTCGCGCTAAATAATCTGATGAGTACCCAGAATGATCTCCAGCTTCTTTTGTCGTTATCAAATTTTTTTCAAAGATTGGATCCATGTCGTATAGACGAATTAACTAAATAATAACTTACGATTTCGGCATCTCCTATGAAAAAATTATAAAAATCTGTGGATAAGATTTGATTCAAATAACGCACATAAAAAGCAATTTCATATCACTTAAAGATTTATACAGGAGTAAAAAATTATTTCTGTATTTCTTTAAAAAAATTAATAGAAAATGCAGCGAATTGGACAAAAATTACCCTCTAAAGGGCTCTGTAGGTTCTTTTATGATCTCTGGAACGCCTATAAGGACACATACAGTAAAATTAACCTGTGAAAATTCATTTTTTCATCATAAAATCGCTTCTTACAAATTCATCGTCATTTAATTTATTGAATACTAAAGGGTGAATGCGACATTATAGTTCTCAATATACATTGTATTTATTAGCTATATCGGACATACGAAGCTGTATTCATATCTTGTTTTAATCGTTAAATTATTTTCAGTATGTCGTACAATATTGAATATGTTTTGCGACGCTTGCGTTGTAAAACACTAACTTTTACGACACGGGGAATATACATAGTGTTCTTTATTGCAGATGCATCATCTTCCAGTACTGGATTAAATTTTCTGTTATTACAGTGGATGGCCTCTAATTGCCCTTGTAGGGCTTTTTAAGAAAAAATACTAATGTTTAACCAGGCATAATTAGCGTTATCCTGAGAAATTTTGTGTATGTGATCATTCCTGCATCAAAATAAAGTCGATCATCTATAATATATTTTCTTCAATTCACATTTCTTATCTCTTATAACTAATCTCGCCTACACGAGACGAGAAAATAAACATATACGCTATTTATTGTAGAGTGCTACTCCAGCAATTATGCGTACTTGGCTATTCGTTACTATATATTCATCAAAATATCCGCTTCCGAGAACTGCAGTGCCCATTGCGATTAAAGCCATCATCGCTCCAACTATCTGTATCGTCATGCCTATTCCCTTCCCAATCTTTCTTCGTGTGCTTCGTGCTGGCAGTTCACTTTTAGGCCCGGTAACATTGTTTGAATAACGAGGCAAAAGCTCTTCTGGGGGCAGATGATATATCGTATGAATTGGTATTTTTACCTCTTCTTCGAGCTCAATTTCCGGCTCACTTTCTGGTTCTGGGATATTTGCTGTGTCTCTCACATCGGCGTCTTCTGTATCTCCTGTATCGGCGATATCTTCAACATCTTCTTCCGTGTGATCGAAACGATCAAACCACGCCTTCCAAGAATCCTGTATGTGCTGCGGGACAGTCTGATTGTCATCTTCTTCAGCACTAGACGCATCTTTAATGCGGTTTATAGAAGGCAATAATTCTTCTACAGAAGATTCATACCGAGGAGATTCCCAGGTTGATACAAGAGATGGCGGCGTTATGGATTCTTCAACCTTTTTTCCTTTCTCAATCGGTTCAATTTCTTCTGGATTACCGAATTTATGATCTTGGATAGCCGCCTCAAGAACATACCAGCTGCGCCCAATAAGGCGTGCCGGCACTCGGCCTTCACGACAAAGCTGTCCAATATAGTCTTTCGCATAACCGGTCATTTTTGCAGCTTGTTTTGACGATATGTACTTCTTTTCTTCTATAAGAATCTCATCCATACCAGCAGTATAGCCGTATCTCGGCTTGTATGGAAGAGCTGTGCACAAGTATCAGCCGAGCCTTTCTGTAAGTATCTTTTGGAGCTGTTCTGGATTCCCTGCTCCACGACTTTCTTTCATTGCCTTCCCAATGAGATACTGCAGTGCAGAAAGCTTCCCATTCTTGTATTCAAGAACGGCTTTCCCTTCTTGGGCTAGTACCGCGTCTACCGTAGCAGTAAGCGCCGATACATCATGCTGTTGTATAAGTCCGTGTTCATTCGCTATCGTTTCTGGATCGCCTCCTTGTGCAACTAATATGAGCAGCGTATCTTTTGCGCCTCGCGAAGAAAGATCGTTGGAATGTACCAAACGAATAAGTTTGGCAAATGCCTCAGGATTAAGTTCCGCATAAGTTTCGTTCCCTTGCTTCGCATATATTCCGGCGAGATCTGAAACGATATAATTTGCGGCAAGCGAAATGAGATGCGCATCCGCATTAAGAGAAGTTGCAACCGCATCAAAAAATGTAGCACGCTCGAGAGTTGAACAAAGATATTCCGCATCAGTTTCTTTTAGTGCATATGCACTCTCGTAGCGAGCTCGCCGTTCCCAAGGGAGTTCTGGCATTGCTGCGCGCAACGCCTCCAGAGAAAATTCAGAAATTTCTGATAGAAAAAGTTTCGGAAGATCCGGTTCTGGGAAATAGCGATAATCGGCGCTCCCCTCCTTAAATCGTTGGTGGAACGATTCTTGTTTCGTTTCGTTCCAACCGCGTGTTTCTTGCGTTACTTTTTCTCCTTTTTCAAGAAGAGCGATTTGTCGATGCACTTCAAATGCAATGGCGCGCTCAACAGAACGAAAAGAGTTCAGATTTTTTACTTCAACCTTTGTGCCCAATTTTCCTTCTTCCTCTGATACGGAAATATTTGCTTCAATGCGCATTTCGCCTTTTTCAAGATTTGCATCGCTCGCACCGAGCGTGCGAAGAAGCAGCTGTAATTCGCGTGCAAACTTGCCCGCCGTCTCTGCATCAGAAATAACCGGTTCAGTGACAAGCTCCATAAGCGGAACGCCCGCGCGATTGAAGTCAACCAGCGACTTTCCTTCGGTCCGTTCACTTCGTTCAGGATCTCCGTCTTCACCTGCGAAATGGATGGAGCGCGCAGTATCTTCTTCCAGATGAACTCGCGTCACCGCAACCCCAGCGAGAGAACCGCCGACAACGAGCGGATGTTCATACTGACTAATCTGATAGCCCTTCGGGATGTCGGGATAAAAATAACTCTTACGATCAAATTCACTCATATCGGCGATCGTTCCGCCGATTGCAGTACCGACGCGCAAGACGAGCTGCACTGCTTCGCGATTAATCACTGGCAACGAACCTGGATGCGCCATACAGACCGGACACACATTTACATTTGGCCGAGTCTCATCCGGATCGTTCGCAGAGTCGCAAAACATCTTCGTCCGCGTCTTCAACTCCGCATGAATCTCGAGACCGATAGTGGGAAGATACATTGTGTTTATAGTATACGGTCTTTCCTCAAGATATTAGCAAGAGTGTCAGAAAACTTTTTTAGAGTTGTGGCATCTTCAACAGAAACCAGAAGCACTTCCCTGTCGGTCTCTCTGGCAAGTAGCTGCATTTTTGTTTCGCACTCTACAGACGAAACAAGGTCTATTTTAGACAGGATGAGCACTTCTCTCTTTTCAGATAGCCCATGTGCGAATGACTCTATCTCTTTGCGTACTTCTCTATATGCTGCGAGAGGGTCATCTTGGTCTGCCGAGACGAGATGTAGTAGAATTCCTGTGCGTTCAACATGTTTAAGAAATTTTATGCCAAGCCCTCGTCCAGACGAGGCGCCTTCTATGAGGCCAGGAATATCGGCAATGATGTGCCCATAAAAATCACCTAGATTCGGCTCAAGCGTCGTAAAAGGATAATCGCCAACTTTTGACTTCGCATTGGTGAGCGCATTTAGGAGCGATGACTTCCCTGCACTCGGCAAGCCAATAAGACCTGCATCGGCGATAATTTTTAATGTAAATTCAATAGTTCCACTTTTGCCCTCTTTCCCTTTGGTTTGTTGGAACGGATTTTGGTTTGTAGAGCTCTTGAAACGAGCATTGCCCATTCCCCCTTTGCCGCCACGGAAAAGCACCATTCGCTCATCCTCTTTCGTAATCTCATATTCTTCCCCTGTCTCTACAATGCGTGCAAGCGTGCCAATCGGCACGGTAAGAATGCATTCCGCGCCATTCGAGCCATGTTTCAATTCGCCTTTTCCTGCTTCGCCATTTTCTGCATGAAATTTTTTCTCATACCTATAATGCGAAAGCGCTGATACATCGCGCACGCCGAGAAGCACTATATCTCCACCTCTGCCACCATCGCCTCCCGAAGGTCCGCCACGCGCATTCATCTTAGTACGCAACCATCGGATGACGCCATCGCCACCCTTGCCTGCTTCTGCATATATTTTTGCTTCATCAACAAATGCCATATTAGCGTGCGTTCATTATCTCCCAACCATCAGCAAGAAGCGGTTCGGCCTTTTTAAATTTAAGCGTTTGAGTTTCAGAATCTTTTTTTATGGTCACGACATCATTGCGGCCATACCCGGCTGCTTTTTTAATTGGCATAGGAGCACTGTCATCTTCCTTTCCTGCCGCAACAAGCGCTGCGCGCGTCTTTTCTTCTTCGGCTCGTAAACGCGCATCATCAACAGATTGGAGGCGCGGCAATGCTTCTCCGATCGCCGATTTAATGTTCGCTTCAAGTTGGCGAAACCGCTGAAGTCCTTCGCGTCGATATTCAATCAGCGGATCCCTTTGTCCATAAGCTCGAAGCGACACGGAACGGCGCAGATAATCCATCGTTTCCAGATGTTCCAGCCAAAACATATCAATAATTTGCAAAAGGAGATGGCGTAAATGAGCAATGAGCGCGCTACCGAATTCAACTTTCTTCAACTCAAGTGCGGCAAGCGCCGTTTCGTTGCCATCAAGGAGTTCTCGGAAAAGCGCTTCTATCTCTGTATCGCTTCGTCCGAGCGCCATACGCCGGCGCGCATATATGGCAAGGCGCTGGGTATTCATCACATCATCATACGCAAGCACTTGTTTCCGCGAGTCGAAATTGAACCCTTCAATACGCCCCTGTGCGGTCTCTAGAGACCGCGTAATCATAGAGCTCTCTATTGGTTCATCTTCAGGAATGCCGAAACGGCCCATAACCTTTTTTAAGGTCTCGGATGCGAAAACACGCATGAGTTTATCTTCCAAAGAAACGAAAAAACGCGTTTCGCCAGGATCGCCTTGGCGGCCAGAACGACCGCGCAACTGATTATCAATACGGCGCGCATCATGCCGTTCAGTACCAAGAACCATGAGACCGCCCAAGGCGATAACCGAGGAACGCATTTCGCTCGTAGCGAGCGCGCCACCCAATTTAATGTCAACGCCGCGGCCGGCGAGATTGGTCGCAACTGTTACGCGACCCTCTTTCCCTGCTTCAGCGATAATTTCGCCTTCGCGTTCATGATTCTTCGCGTTCAATACTTCATGCGGTACTTGTTCATTCGTCAGATAGGTGCTGACAATTTCATTGTCTTCAATAGAGACCGTACCGACCAACACCGGTTGCCCTTTCAAATACCGTTTCTTCACTTCGCGCGCAACAGCGCGGTATTTCCCTGCAGCAGTTTGGAAAATACGATCATCATAATCTTTCCGCTGTGAGGTTTTGTTGGTCGGGACGACAACGACATCAAGGCCATAGACGGTATAAAATTCTTCTTCTGATGAGAGCGCCGTACCGGTCATACCGCCTAGCCGTTCGTACATACGAAAAAGATTTTGGAAAGTAACCGAGGCATAGGTGCGAGTTTCTTCGTGCACTAACACACCCTCTTTTGCTTCCACCGCCTGATGCAGGCCTTCCGACCAACGACGGCCAGGCTGTAATCTTCCAGTAAATTCATCAACAATAACAATCTCGCCGTCGCGGACGACATACTCCTTATCAGTATGGAAAAGTGCTTTTGCACGCACCGCCGTTTCCAGATGGTGCGCATACTTCATTCCACCTTCGGTATAGAGATTTTCCAGACCAAGCGCAACTTCGGCTTTATGCATTCCCTCTTCAGTAATCTGGATCGCTTTCTGTTTTTCATCAACGGTATAATCCTCGCCCTCATTCATAGCGCGCACAATACCAGCAAATCGTTCATAAAATGATTGCGAATCGCCCGCTGGTCCGGAGATGATAAGCGGGGTGCGGGCTTCATCAATCAAAATGGAATCAACTTCGTCGATAATCGCATAATGAAACCCGCGCTGTACGATTTGCGATGCGTCATAGGCAGTATTGTCACGCAAATAATCAAATCCAAGCTCATTGTTGGTGACATAAGTAATATCGCAGGCATACGCTTCTTTCTTCGTTATAGGACGCAGATAATCATAGAAAACTCTAAAGGAACTCTCGGCATCGCGTTCTCTATCTAATGTCGCCACTTCTTTTTTATCAATGTGCGATTGATCATATTGATAGGCGCCAACGCTTGTCACCACGCCGACGGTAAGACCAAAAAAGTCATAGACCTGCCCCATCCACACACCATCGCGACGAGCAAGATAATCGTTAACCGTAACAATTTGCACGCCCTTCCCAGAGAGCGCATGGAACGATGCTGGCAGTGTAGCGACAAGCGTCTTACCCTCGCCAGTACGCATTTCTATAATTTTCCCGCGAAGCATCGCGAGACCGCCGAGTAATTGCACATCAAAATGAGGCTGTTTAAGCGTGCGACGAGCCGCTTCGCGCACAAGAGCGAATACAAGCGGAATGTCGCGTTCGGATGCTTCACCATTTTCTTTCGCAAGAGAATGTACCTCTTTAAATCGCGCTCGAACAGTCTCATCTGAACAGTCAATAAACTCTTTAGAAAATACATTGGTAGCCACAACAATCGGCGCAGAAGCCTTTAAAAAGGCCTCTGATTGGTTTTTCGAGAAAAAGCGGGAGAAATTGAACATCACTGTGCACTATAGCAAAATTCTAACGGGCACGAAACAGGCATGAAAAAAGAAAAATCCCTGTCAGATGACAAGGATTTTTCTTTAAACAAAACTTATTTACGCTTCTTTGCGACTTTCTTCTTCGCCGCCTTCTTCGCTACCTTTTTCTTTGCCATGGTGGTTGCAAATTAAGATGATTGTTAGTATGTCGACCCGTCTGCGCAAGAATTATTTTTAATGCGTAAACGTTTCTAAACATCATTATCGCGCGTAAAAAAATTTTTGTGTAACGAAAAAAAAATATGTGTGGATAACTTTTGCAAAAAAATATTTTAGAAAAAAATTTAACGCTTCTCTATCGCACCACCGAATGTTTCTACCTCTCGTTCAATCACAATAGTAGTCGCGTTAAGAACACGCTCTGCTATATCACACGCAAATGCATCAATGTCTGCAGCAGTTGCTCCGACACTCGCAACAACAACCAGTGGCTGTACTTCATACAGTCGCACCAGACCTTTTGAAAATCCTTTCAGAGAAAGAATATGATCCAGAATCCACGCGAGCGGTAGTTTTACCATCCCATTTTCCTGCGAAAAGAGCGGAAGATCATGGAAACGCGCTGCGAGTTCATCGGCGAGTGCGCGAGAAACAATCGGGTTTTTGAAAAATGATCCTGCCGTACCCTCCCCTACAGCATGCGGAAACTTTTTTGCACGGATAGCGCGGACAGCGCTCACAATTTCTGACGGCGTCTGAAGCGCTCTGCCAGTCTCAACAGCATGCACTAAATCTTTATAGGTAATATTCGGCGCTGTATTTTTTGAAAGACGCAGTGCGACGCACAGGACAAGATATTCGCGATGTTTTTTGAAAAAACTGGTTCGATAGGCGAACTCAGCCTTAGTGCGATCAATGCGTTCGCGTGCGCCAGTTGCGCTATTGATGACATCAGCATACGCAAATACATTGGAAAATTCTGCGCCATACGCTCCGATATTTTGCACGGCAGCACCGCCCATAGTTCCTGGAACGCCCGCGAGATTCTCAATACCAAAAAGCCCGCGTTTGCTTGCCGCATCAACAATGTCTTCCCAGAGAGCTCCTGCACCGGCAATAAGCACTGTTTCGTCGCCATCATTTTCAAACGCAATATCGCGCATCGCCATCTTCACTACGACGCCATTCACTCCAGCATCCGGCACGAGTATATTACTGCCAGCGCCAAGAGGATACAGAGAGAGAGCATGTTCTCGTGCGTACGCAATCGCATTTTCTACTTCCGCTTCGGTCTGCACCTCTATGAAAATACGCGCTTCCCCGCCAACACCAAATGTCGTGAATGGTGCGAGTGGAATGTGTTCTTGCAGATTCATTGCCCAGATCCTTTTCCTTCTATTTGTGCGATTGCGGCAGCGCCCGCGGAAGCGGTGTCTGGATATACTTCGACTGCAGTACGAATTGTCTTAATGGCATTCGCAGTATCGCCTGCCATATAGTAAGCAGAAGCGAGGCCAAACCATGCTTCTGCGCTTGCATCAGTCTTCTCGGTGCGCAATTTAAAAAGAGCAATGAAGCGAGGCCAATCTTTGGTGTGATAGTACGCAACGGCAAGGATGTCGCTATCAACAACCGTCGTACCGTACGCATCAAGCAAAATCTGATTGGCGATTGATTGTTCTCCGGCGGCAATGTTGCCTGCAGCAGCATACGCTGCAAGAGACGGAAACTGTCTCCCAAGTGCGTATGCCGTATTGAAATCTGTCTGTGCTTCTTTCGTATCGCCCAGTTCCCAAGCGATCGTTCCTGCTTCAACCCAAAATCCTTCTTTATTCGGAGAAAGGAGCAGAGCTGTTTGAACTTCCTTCAGCGCCTCAACGCTATTTCCAGATACACGATATATATAAGCGAGCTGGATTCGCTCTCGAGCATCTTTCGGATATGTAGCGACTTGTTTTTGCATTTCCGAAACGGCAAGTGAAACCGCACGCTGTTTCTGAACATCCGTCGCTGAACTGCTCCTAACCATAGACGATGCGAAAGAGACAATTTGTTCGCGGACTTCTTGTGCAGCAAACGATGGCCGCGCAGCGAGATCTTCAAATGCAGCGATATTCGTTTCAATATCGGCAGAAGGCGAAAGTGCAACGATCATCTTTGTCGCTACACGCATTCCAGGAACATTAACAAACCAGATGAGCGCACAAACAGCAACTGCGGCAATAGGAAGCGCATAAGTTATGCCATAAGAAGGTTCCAGAACAGGAATTTTTTCAAGCCGCTCACTCGGCCGAGCGACTTGCGAATCTATGAGAGCAAGTATTGCAAAGAAATATATATAGGAATAAAGATTGTCAAAGACAAAAAGATTATGAACGGCATAGCCAACAAGCGCTGCAGTCAGGGCAATGCGTTCGCTGTGCGAGAGTTCCGAACTCTTCCATAGCAGGACGAGCGCAGAACCGAAAAGTGCCAGATAGAGCAGGAATGCAGGGATGCCTCCTGCGGCGAACCAATCAATAAAAGCATTGTGCGCTCGATCAAACCACTGTTCCTGTTCATATAGCGACGGATCATAGTATTTATTGAACACATAATTAAAACCTTCCTGTCCCCAGCCGGTGAGAGGGCGTTCAAGCACTCCCTTGAACGCCATACGCCAAATAGTGAAGCGCGTTTGTCCATCAGCAAGCGAGATTGAAGCAACGCGATTAAGCACATGGCTATGCTGTACGAAAGAAGAATTGCGCGCGAAATAAAAACTGCTCGTAAGAACTAAAATAAGAACAATCGCCCCCAAGGCAAGGCGACGAATATTTTTTCTTGCCGTAATCGCCGCCAGAATTGCTGTCAGCGAAAGCGCTATGACAAGCCCGATAATCGTGCCTCGCGTCTCGGTGAAGAAAATAAGCACTGCTTCAAGGACTGAAAGCGCGATGAGAGACCATTTAAGCCACGCATGTTTCTCAGTCAACGCGAGCCAGAGTGCAATGAAAACATTGAAAAGAAAATAAATAGCGAGATACGCTGAATTGCCGAAAGAGGCATCAATGCGCGAAGAGCCCTGATGGATGGAAACAGCGCCGGTGAGCTGCAGAAATGCGTACGCACACATGATGAGAGAAACGCCGAGAGAGGTAAGAAACCATGCGCGCCATTTCTTCTCCACGCGCAAAACTGCGCTCGACGCGAAGAATAATCCGAGCAAATGCACGAGTAGTACCCATCCCTCCATTCGTTCAAAATTGCTCCAGAAAGCTTTTGTAACATTGAGCGCAAAAATATCCGCCACAAACATCCAAACGACAAAACAGATAACGGCCGCACCGATCCAGGAAAAACGCGGGCGATATTTTTTATCAAGAAGCGCAAGTACCACCCACGCCGAGACAGCTATTTCTATTAAAATACGCACATAAAACGCCTTTCCAGTAATGAACGGGAAGAAGAATTTGTCTGCGACCAGCAACGGCGTGAGTGGTATGAGGAATAATGCTCCAAGAGCTACCCATCTGACAATCTGTTTTGCTCCGCTTTCAGTCTGCATGATGGAGGAAACTATACCACAATCGTAGATATACTTGATTACGCTTGCTGCATCTTATAGAAATACGATTCGTGATCCTTAAGTAACTCCTGCGGGGTGCCGCTCTCGGCTATGCGACCGTGATTTACGACGAGAATAGTATCGGCTTCAGCAACGGTAGACGGACGGTGCGCGATAATAAGTACCGTCACCTTGCCGTGAAGTGCCTTGATTGACTCATGAATAAGTTTTTCAGAATCATGATCAAGTGCGCTCGTCGCTTCGTCGAGAATAAGAAGTTCTGGCTTGCTCGCAAGCGCGCGGGCAAGTGCGATGCGTTGCCGTTGTCCTCCAGACAGCATCACGCCCCGATCGCCTGTTATTGTTTTAAATCCTTCCGGAAGCCCGATAATAAAATCGTAAATGTTTGCTTGTTTTGCAGCATCCTCGACATTTTCAGTGGTCAATCCGCGGTTATAAAATCGAATATTTTCTTCAATGGAGCTATTCAAGAGAAATACATCCTGCGATACATATCCGATATTCCTCCGCCATTCTCCTAAGGTGATGTCATCGCTCGAAACGCCATCAAGAAGCAATGAACCAGCATTTGGCTTGAAAAGCCTTAAGAGAAGATCGGCAATAGATGTTTTCCCCGATCCTGAAGGCCCGATAAGCCCTGTCGTCTTCCCTGCTCGTACTGAAAAATCGATATCGTTCAATATCGGCTTATTTTCAGTATAAGAGAATGAGACTTTCTTAAAAGAGAGTTCCTTTGTAAATACAAATGGAGCAGAACCATCTGATGATTCGCGATGTGCATAAAGATTGCGTTTAAACTCCGCTGTGTTATGCGCATATGGCACGAGCCCGCTCATCGCTTGTAGAGAAACTTGGCCGGATTCAAGATAGGTAAATATCTTTTGAATCAAATAGAGTGAAGCCATGAAAGAGATGATATTGAACGATGGTGTGTGATAGGTCAACAAGAAAAGCACGATGACAAGAACGATGCTGAACGGCTGAAAGAAACTGGAACCAATAGAGTTAATAAACGATTGCCGAATTGAGAGATGGCGTAATAAATGGATATGCGTGTTGCCATCCGCAATGGCGGCTCGTTCAACGCCGGCGGCTTTGATAGATTTCATTCCAATAATATGCTCACTAAGAAATTGCGAAAATTGCTTCTCGGTCTTTGCGGTCCGTTCTCCAATAACCTGCGTATAGCGAAGGAAAGGCCGCAAGAAAAAGAGCAGTATTGTTCCGCCACCAAGCGTATAGAGCGTCATCGTCGGCGAGATATTAATGGCAACCAAAAGATACATAAAGAATCCACTAAACGATTGGACCACTTGCGCTATGGTATTCAAAAGCGAGCCGGACTGTTGAATGTCACGCACAAGCGTATTGTGCATATTCCCCATCTTTTGTTTCAACGAAAAAGACCAGGAAGAAAATAGTGTTCGGCGCAGTATGTCTTCGCTCTCTTTACCGAGAAAGTCTGCAGTTATCCAACCGCGAATATAACCAAAAACAACAACGGAAACTGCCCGCAACACAAATAGAGCAAGAATAAAACCGAGCAGATAGCGGAAACTGAACGGTATAGAGAAGAAACTGAACAACCCCTGTATCATCTTAGTGACAAAGTCCGTCGCGGCACCCCCACCGTTGAAAAATGATATGAGCGGGATAACCGCATTAATGCCGATACCTTCAAGTAAGGCGCTTAAAAAACCGAACACCACAAGGGCGGCGATGTGCCAACGATACTGACCAAACGCCTGCCAAAGCGTTATAAGGGTATTTTTCATATGTCGGTAGTAACTATAACTCGCGTAAGCTGCCAAAAGAAACAGGAATCGGCTAAGAACTGACGAGGATATTACGCAACGGCGTCGCATGCTTTATATCGCGAGAAGCATGCTTGCCGATAATTGAGTGGTAGAACTTCGGAGAAAGTCCGTTACCAGGACGGATGGAGCGTACATTCTGCGAAGTAAAGACATCGCCTTTTTTCATATCCTTAACAACAAAGAGGGATCTCCGAAAAACGATCATCTCCTTTTCTTCCTCGCTTTGCGAATAAAATGGTTTGTCTACAGACGCTTCCACAATGCGTACGGAATGTACGAGCGCAGAAAATTCTTTTGGTTCCATAGAAAAATTGGAGTCCGGACCTCCGTCTTTGCGCCTGAGGGTAAAATGTTTTTCTATGACACACGCACCAAGCGCGACTGACGCAATTGCAACGTCAGCACCAAGCGTATGGTCAGAAAGACCAATCGGTATATTAAAATGTTTTCGCATATCGGGAATATTTGCGAGATGCATGCTTGCGGGGTCTGCTGGATATGCACTCACACAGTGCAGGAGAACGATATCCTTGGTGCCGAATTTTCTGAGTGTTTTTATGGCAAGGGATATCTCACTGATGTTCGCCATACCGCGCGATATGATAACCGGTTTCTTTGTCTTACCGATAGTTTCCAAAAGAGGAATGTCAACTATTTCAAAAGATGCGACTTTGTAACACGGAACTTTCAGTTTTTCCAGAAATGCCACTGCAGTTGTGTCAAAAGGCGTGGAGAAACAAAGCAGACCGCGCTTCTTTGCGTGTGCGAAGAGTTTCGCATGCCACTCCCATGGCGTATAGGCCTGTTTGTACAGCTCATACAACGGCAATTTCTTGCCTTTCCAATTCACAATGAACTCAGGATTATTTGAATTGATTGTCATTGTGTCTGGTGTATAGGTCTGAAGTTTTATTGCATCAGCGCCGGCATCCGCTGCGGCATCTATAATCTTAAGCGCTCGCGTAATGTCGCGATTATGATTTCCGGACATTTCCGCAACAATGAAAACAGGTTCTGCAGATCCGATTTGGCGTTCCTTAATCTTAAACATATTCAAATAGTATCATTAATGATGATACTATTGCCATTTGACAATTTGAGTGTCTTTAGATGTGTCTTTTGCTGAAGGTTCATCAGAATGTAAAGGATGGAGCCCGAGTGCACGAGCAATATTTTCCGATGAAATGTTACCTCTTTTGATCTTCGCTGTGATGCGACATCCTGCAAGCACTTCATCAGCAAATTGGAGAACCATTTTCTTGCCCATCCCCTTTCCTCTAGAAAGAGGAGCTATCGTATAGGAAATTTCGAAGCTACTATCTTGATTTCTGTCTGCGCGCACGGTTCCTATTGGATTCCCGGATATTTCCGCAATACATAAAATACGATTAAGATTCTTTAGAGACCGCGAGAGCCATGCGACATGTTCATTCCAAGTAATTGCATTATGGTGCAATGAAAAAGCGCGGGTTTCAACATCATTCCGCCAATCAAGGAGGATTTTTGCATCATCCATCGTCGCACGGCGCAGTATAAGATTCGTATCCATATCTTTTCTATTATTAAAATTGATACGTGCCATTTTTAATCTGTAAAATACCCTGTTCTTCTTTGGCTATCCTTTCTGACATAAAAGCGCTCGCATACGCATTAAGCAGTACGGGTTCCCAATATGCCGGATCCGTTTTTAATAAAACATCTTCAGCGGAAATAAGCTCCGTAAGATCAACGAGTTTAGGAAATTTTGACTCAGTCATAGCACGCACCCGTGCTAGGTGATAACGGTTAGTGACAACTAAAACATTCTGCCAGCCATTCTCTACGATTAGCGTCTTGAGTTTCTGTAATTGTTGATAAGTTGAATTTGAATTTTTTTCCAATACGATGCGATTTCCAGATACACTATATTCAATCAATTCATCTCGCAAAATCTCTGCGAGCAATGGGCAAACTCTAGAAATGTTCTTTGGCGTATCTGAACCTTTTCCTCCACTCGTTACAACTATTGCAGTCGGATATTGCTTCGCCAGTATGGCTGTGGCAAGTATGCGGAGCTTCCCTCCCGGGGCGCCGATTTTATTATCTGCGTCAGTAAGATCGGTACTTACCCATTGGCCGAAAGCATTTTGCTTTATGCTTGCGGCAAGAACAATAATTGCATCTGGAACTTTTATGGGTTTCATCATTTTATCTTGCTCCATAAGCTTGGGTTAATGGCTCCTCTATTAAGGTTTTTGAAAGAATTTTCAATCTCAGATATGAGGCCATTTGTAAGAATAGATGCGGAATTTTCAATGGCAGAAATATCGTCTTTGAGCTGGGAAAGAGTTTCAACGCCAAACACGATATGGTCCGCCCTGCAATGTTCCTTCACAAAAAGGAGTGAGGCCTCAAGAGGCGATACATGATACCGTCCAATAATTTCTATGAAATGTTCCAGATACGGACGAAGGTAAGAGAGACGCTCAGGCAGGCGATCCGGCTGCATCAGCAGCAAACCCTGAAGAAAGGGGCTGCGCGCAAAGACCGTTACCTTATTTTTCTTTGCTGTATCAAAAAAATCAGTTGAGTCCAAACGTTGGTCAAAAACGTTGTAGGGCACCTGTACATAATCAACGCCCAATTCAACCGCCTGCAGGGCCTCGGCTTCGTCATAAACCGATACGCCGATGTTCTTCACTATGCCAGTACTCCGAGCTTTTTGCATTTCCTCCACCATGTGTTGCAGATAAATGTAATAAGGCGAGTGGAACATATATCCTTCAAGGGATGTAACATGGAGACGCGCCAACGATTTCTCTAATTCTTTCCGTACCACATCAGCGGCCTTCGTCCCATCAGGATACTCATTTAAGATATGGGGTTTCATTTTAGAAATAACGTGGACCGTATCCGTAAGAGAACGCGATTGGACCCAAGTTCCAAGCACATCTTCTGCCGTACCGTAGGCATATGCCGTATCAAATGTATCAATGCCAGAAGCCAATGCTTCATCCAAAATTAAGAAAGATTCCTCCTCAGTCGGCTGGCCATGGGTATTATTGAGGCCGTAGTTCATTCCGAGTTGAACCGTGCCTAATACAAATTTAGTTTTTTGATTGGTCATACATTGCGTTTGTTACATTCCTTGTCATCTCTCACAGATTTTTCTAGGCCTTCATATCCTGTGCCGACTTTGTTTATTTCCATAAATTCAGGATGCTGTACAAGCAACATAAGAACATCGTCTTTGTTAAAACTTGGATTCGTGGGATACAGTTTCTCAAAAATTTTTGTTACGAAATTAAAATCCTGTTCGGTATCCACCGACCAATGCATACATGAATTATCCTGTTCACCCTTCCGCCATGCTTCATCAATATGAAATAATTCCGGATGATTGCGAATGTACGGCGTCACATGTTCGCGTTCAGAATGCAATATCGCCTCTTTCCATGCGCGTTCAAGAACTGCAAAAGGAAATATTTCGGTATCCAATCCTTCGGGATAATTTGAATGGGTATGCGTATAATCGCATGCGGTAGCTAAAAAATGCTCAACGACTTCATCAATAACTAGAGGATCGTGAAGCGGACAATCGCCGGTAAGCCGAACGACAATATCAGCCCCAATTTCTTTTGCCGCTTTATAAAATCTATCCAGCACATCCTGTTCATCACCGCGAAAACAATGGACATTGCATTCCCGCGCAAGCTGTTCAAGTACGTCATCATCCGGCTTGTCGGTTGTTGCGACGACAATTGTTTCAAGCATTTTAGATCGCTTTACCCGCTCAAGCATTCGTGCAAGCATCGGTTCTCCCAAAAGCGGTTTTATAGCTTTTTTGGGCAAACGCGTTGAACCGGTACGAGCTTGTAAAACAGCAACAACTTTTGGCATATATCTAATTTAGGCGTTCAAAATGCGAGTGCGCGATCGGTCCATTGAGATGCTGACGCACAGAATTCGTGTCCAGCGCTTCGCGAATCTCGGCAAAGACATCGCCAAGAGCGCGAATGTATCGTTTTATATAAGCCTTGGTATGCGCACAAGACGGATTGAATTCAGTAGATGCGAGAAATCCGCGTTCAAGCATTTTCTGCGTGAAGAGAGTCTTTAATGCCTGTGCATCGTCATATAAAAATGAAAATGTATTGTACGCGGCAGTTCCGCTGATTTTAATTTTGAGACCATATTTCTCCGCCGTGTTTGCCCAGCCCGCACGCATTTGTATAGCTGATTCTGCAATACACTTCGGTACATTTAATTTCTTCATTTTTTTGAGTGTTGCAAGCGCAGCCGCCGGACCGGTTCTATCGGTCCAATATGTGCTTGAAATAAAAGTATCTTGTGCCGCCTGCATCACAGAACGCTTGCCGATAACTGCCGCCATAGGGAAACCGTTGCTCATCGCTTTGCTAAAAACTGCAATATCTGGATTGATCTTATATATAAGATGTGCCCCGCCGTACGTAAGTTTCCAACCGATAGAAACTTCGTCAAAAATGAGTATTGCTCCGGATTTATCGGCGATTGCTCGAATTTTCTTCAGAAAATCATCTTTCGGTTCTTCACTATGAAGCGGTTCCATGACAATGGCCGCAAGCTGTTTGCCAGTATGCCTCACAATTTCTTCAAGCTCTTCTAAATGGTTGTAACGGAACGGTAGTATGCTACCGCGCAATCCTTGTGGTACGCCTTTCGCTTCAAGTCCGGCAAGCAAATGTTCTTTAAGTCCATCAACCGTGCCGAGATTTGTCGCCAAATACCAGTCCGCCCAGCCATGATAGCCACAAAAAGCGACTATATCGCGATTCGTATGAGCGCGCGCAATACGCACTGCAATAGCCATCGCTTCTCCTCCGCCACGTGCGAAGCGCGCCATATGAGCCCATGGGTGTATCTTGCACAGAAGTTCTGCGAGCTCCACTTCTTCAGGCGCATTCAGCGTTGACATTGAACCGTTATCTACAGCTTCTTTTACCGCCTTGTTGACATCTGGGTCTGCATAACCAAGCAAACAGCTTCCTACTGCCATCCTGCCCATATCTACATAATGGTTACCATCAAGGTCCCACACTTCGCATCCTTTTGCTTTTGAGTAATATGCCGGCCACTGTTCCGGCAAAAACATTTCCGCGCGTTTAGAGAGTAATTGATTCCCGCCGGGGATAATCTTCTTTGCTTTTTCCCACAGTTTCTGTCCTGTTCCCTTTTTGAAATTCTTTTTCATAGCGAAGCAAGGATGCGTTTTAGTGTATCAACAACAAATTTCTGTTGTTTCTGTGTCATACCTGGAAAGAGCGGAATTGAAATCTCGGATTTATAAAACCGTTCAACATTCGGGCACAATCCTTTTTTGTAACCGAGCTTTTGATAAAAAGGATGCAGATAAACCGGTAAATAATGTACCTGCACTCCTATTCCTGCCGAACGCAATTGTTCAAACACAGCTTTTCTTTTACTTGGATCTGCGAGCCGAATTGGATAGAGATGCCAGGCGGATTCTTCCCATGTGCGCTCGGTAAGAGGCAACAAAATATCAGGGATGTTAGCAAGAAGTTTATGATAACGTTGTGCGGCTGCTCGACGTTTTGAAATAAAGGAATCAAGCCGCTTTAATTGACTTTCGCCAAGTGCCGCCTGCATGTCGGTAATACGATAATTGTGTCCGAGAGCATGCATCTCTTGATGCCATGGACCTTCATTATTCTTTTCTACTATTTCCTTATCTCTGGTAATTCCATGGCTTCGAAAAAGGCGCATACGCTTTTCAAATAGCGGATTATTGGTAACAATCGCTCCTCCTTCGCCGGTAGTTATTGACTTAACCGGATGAAAACTGAACATCGTCATATCCGCTTGCGTGCCGACCGGTTTGCCATGATAATGCGCTCCGAGCGCCTGTGCGGCATCTTCTATAAAAATTATTTTATTTTTATTGGCAATCGCGCGGAATTCATCTATATCAACTGGACGTCCACCGTAATCAACTGGCGTTATCACTTTCGTGCGTTTGGTTATCTTTTTCCGTACATCGACAATGTCCGCAGTAAAATAGGGGTTTATGTCGGCGAATACCGGCTTTGCGCCAAGGTACAGGGCCGCATTTGCGGTCGCAACAAAGGTAAGCGCCGGCACAATAACTTCATCGCCTTTTGTTACGCCGGCCGCAAAATATGCCGCATGGAGTGCAGCCGTGCCGGAGTTAAAAGCAACACAAAACTTTGCCCCGACCTTTTTGGCAAGAGCATTCTCAAACGAAACAATAGCCGGCCCCTGAGTTATCCAATCGGAACGCAGAACCTTCTCAACTGCCCTTACATCGGCATCTGAGACGGATTGTTTAGAATATGGAATCATAAGCTCTACTATACCGTCGAGATAGAAAAAAGAAACGCCTACTCATCCAAGGTGGAAAGATCGCCGAGCGGCTCATTTTGTTCGCGTTTTCTTAACAAACGCCGCATTATTTTACCACTGCGAGTTTTGGGCAGTTTTGAAACAAAAACAATTTCTTCAGGCCTGGCGTATCTGCCGATAGAGCGAGTAATTCGCGCACTAATAGCAGTCTTAATCGTGTTATTTCCTTTCTGGCCCAATTGTAAAACACAAAATAACTTTATAGCCTCACCTTTTATGGCGTGTGGAATGCCTATAGCCGCAACTTCTCCGATTGCCGAATCTTGGAGCACTGCGTGTTCAAGCTCTGCAGATCCGATGCGATGCCCGGAGACTTTTATAACATCATCATACCGGCCCAAGATACGGAAGTACCCATCCGTATCCCTCATCGCAATATCACCGGTAACAAAAAAGCCTTGTTCGTTCCTATATTCTTTAAACTTTTTTACATCGTTCAAACAGCCTTGCAACGCGCCTGGCCAAGCATTTCGAATAACAAGGAGTCCTTTCTTATTATCTTCTGAACGCACTCCATCAGTGTCAACTACATCAGCATCAATACCAAAGACCGGTAATCCTGCCGCACCATTTTTGCTCTGCAATCCGGGAAAGGTAGTGATCATATGCCCGCCCGTTTCTGTTTGCCACCATGTATCAGCAAGATGGGCGCGCAATTTACCGACATATTTTTTATACCATTGCGCTACATCTGGATTAAGCGGCTCTCCGACAGATCCTATAATGCGCAACGCTTTAAACGAACAGCTTCGGAGAAATTTCGTCCCCTGCATGCGTAAAAGGCGTATTGCCGTTGGCGATGTGTACAAAATAGTTACTTTATATTTTTCTAGAATATCCCACCATCGATTATTTACTGGATAATCTGGCGGTCCTGCCACAATAAGTGTGGTGGCACCGTTCATAAGCGGACCGTAGACTAAATAAGAATGTCCGGTAATCCACCCGGAATCTGCCGTGCACCAAAATATATCTCGAGGCCGAAGGTCAAAACTGTGCGCCATAGTGTGAGCAACAAAGACGCCATAGCCGCCAGCAGAATGCACCACGCCTTTCGGCTTCCCGGTCGAACCGGAAGTATAAAGCACAAATAATGGATCAGTGCTTTTAATGTACATTGGATGGCAATGCTTTGGTTGTGCATGCAGTAATTGTTCCCAATGATGTTCTCGCTCTTTCAGTCTGGGGGCATCCGGCAATCTCTGGAGCACGATAAGGTTCTTAATAGAGCGTATGCCGCGACGCGCTTCGCGTGCGACAGAAAGCATATCGACACTCACACCGCGACGCTCAAAACCATCGGCCGTTATGAGTAAGCAAGCATGTGCATCTTTCATTCTGTCCCGCAATGCTTCAGCGCTAAGCCCAGCAAAGACAACCGAATGCAATGCTCCGATACGCGCAGCCGCCAACATTGCAATAACTTGTTCAAACGATGTGGGCATATAAATGGCGACAACATCCCCGCATTTCACTCCCAATTTCTTAAATGCATTGGCGCATCGTTCAACTTCGGCAAGCAATTCCTTATAGGTGATGCGCCGTTCTTTATCTAATTCATTTATTTCTATATAGGCGATTTTGTCACCCCGTCCTTCATTCAATTGTTTCTCCAAGCATGTTTCGGTGATATTAAGACTCCCGCCCACAAACCATTCCGCGCCGCGTTCTCCGTGTCTTACTACCTGCTTCCATTTCGTATGCCATTGCAGGCGTTCAGCTTCCCTCTCCCAATACTGTTCTGGTTTTTTAATCGAACTGCGATATTTCAAATCATATTGTTTTCTATTCATGTTTTAATAGCGCTCGATAGAGCGTATTTTCTTCAGCGATTTAATGTTTCTTCTATCCGCCGAACTATCTGAAGGAGCGTCTTCCGAGACATGATTTTAGCGATTCCATCGCTCGTAAACTGAAAATCGTGCTCTAGTTCTTTGCCTTGTTTTAGAAATTTCTGGTGCCCATTTTTTTGTTTTGTAGAACTGGTGTTCTCAGGCAAAATCACAAAATAATTCTTAAACTCTACGGCATGACGCGCTTCCTCTTTCGTCAAAAGTACTTCGTGCAGTTTCTCTCCCGGACGAATGCCGATGATTTCGCGCTTTGCTTCCGGTGCAAGAATATCAAAAAGGTCCGTAAGCTTCATTGCGAACGCCTTCGGTATAAATATCTCTCCCCCCTTCATATGATCCAGCGCGAAAAGAACGATGTTGAACGCCTGTTTCAAATCTATCCAAAAGCGCGTCATGCGTTCATCGGTGATTTGCACGGTATACGCACCTTTGTTTAATATCAATTTCTCAATAATGCTTCCGCGACTACCGACGACATTTCCGTATCGGACAACACTGAAACAAGTCTTCCCGGCACTATAGGCATTTCCTGCAATGAAAAGCTTTTCTGCACACAGTTTGGTGGACCCGTAGAGATTGATCGGCATTGCAGCTTTGTCGGTTGATATGAGCACGACTTTCTTCACTCCTTGATCAAGTGCTGCTTCAATGACGTTTTGGCTACCGAGAATGTTCGTCTTTATCGCTTCGAAAGGATTGTATTCAAGCGCCGGTACCTGCTTAAGCGCTGCAGCGTGTATAACAATGTCAACTCCTTCAAAAGCACGTTGTAATCGCGAGAGGTCGCGTACATCACCAATAAAAAAACGCAGTCTTTCGTCGTTTATTTCTGCTTCCATTTGAAACTGCTTCAGTTCATCACGAGAAAATATAATGAGTTTCTTTAATTTTGAATGGGTAAGGAGATACTTAGCAAAATTCTTACCAAAGGAGCCGGTCCCTCCGGTAATCAAAACGACCTTATCTTTGAACATCGGCATAATCTATACATGCTACAACTATCGGTACTGTGGAGCAAGTAACCGCAACACTTTCATTTTTTAGCAAGAGCTCGCATAAGCGCCGCGAGACGCCTGGCAGCATGACCGTCAAATGCGTACGCGCTATTTAGAAAACGCTTTATTCCTTTCTGCAAAGTGCGACGCGCTGGTTTGTTGCGAGAGAGTTCTACTATTATGGACGAAAGTTCATCTGAAGTGCGTGCAATTTTCAGTGCGCCCGCTTGCACATATTGTGAAAAATGAAATGAAGTAAAATGGTCTTCAGCAGGAGTGATTGCGGCAAGAACCGTCGGCAAACCGCAAATGAGAAGTTCAAGCGCCGCGGTGCTATAACAAGACACTGCAAGCTGTGCACCGCGACAGACATCCGCTATCGGTTTATCTTGCAGTACAGTATGTGGTATTCCTTCAAAAGCCCTTCGCACCGCCTCGCGATAGAAAAATTGTCTGCTGGAAGCATTGCGTAGTTTAATACGAACTCGCATCCCGGCCGTGCGAGCTGCAGCGGCAACTGCGCAGAAATAAGCATACGCATCATAGGTATCATACGCCGCACTAAAAAAAATATCCGGTGCGATGCATACAATTTCTTCGTTCGTATTCTCATCAGATTCTGGCAGCACGGGTGCGGCATAAAGCGTATCGAAATCAAGGGAACCGACAACCGAAAACTTCGGCCCAGGGGCTGCGTGCAGCATTTCTTGTCTGACAAGTTCCCCGTAGAGAGCCATGTATTCCACTAGATGGCGGCGAGAAAGAGACCCTGGTGCCAATAGTTCAAGTCCGTGTTGAAGTTCAATGGCAGGTATTCCGAGTTCTCGCGCTACATGTGCAAGGATAGGAAAATGCGACTGTATACCCATACTAACGCGCAATAAAACTATATGCGGGTGGACTCTCTGAAACAGAGCATACATTCGCTCTACATCTATAAGAATCGGACGAAGTTGATAAGTCATGAGATCATTGATAATGACACTGAGCACGGTAGACAGGTCGCATCCGTGATAAGTTCGCAGTTCGCGTAACAATATAACTTTCTGCGACTTCCAGATGGTGTTGAGATTCTCAACAGCTTCATTCACCCGTTCAAGTGCATCGGAAGAAAGATGCTTCGACGCATGTACAAAACGAATACGATGCCGAATTATCGTCCTAATAGGGAGATGCTTTATTTCTTTTCGGTCATAGAGCGTGAGCGTGCTGTGTGGCAGTTCTTCAAATACGGGAGCAATATGTCTCCAATATTCGCTTGCAAAGATGCGAATATCTCCCTCGCGCTGCAAAAGCCCCATAAGCACATTAAATGAGTTGAGCCCTGCACAGAGTATAAAATCCCATATTCTCGCTTTTTGAGGACGAGGCGTCACGAGCGCAGCTATTACTTCGCACGGCACTTCCCGCTCCACACAGAGCGTTCGTAAGCATATAACTGGTGCTTCATTGTTGTAATGTAAAAATGTATTTTCTTCTATCTGCGGAGAAAAATAAGGAGCGCATATGTAAACCTTATCCGGCGTTTCGCGTTCAAGCATCTCGCCAAGTGCTTCAGCGAAGTAGAACCATTTTTGGAAGTATACTTGCAACGGGAACCCTAATACAGCTTCAAGCGCAACGCCGCGATAGTTCAGCACTGAAAGATGGCGTGTGCGAATTTCTGAAACGAAACGCTCGGCACATTCAAGATTCTGAACCCGCTCGCAGCGACGATACTCGCGCGAAGATATGAACGATATATTCGCTTGCGCGAGCAGCCATTCAAGTTCCTGGTCAAAGGTAACGATAATAGCTTCATGCCCTTCATTCTTTAATTGCACCGAACACCGTTTGAGCGCGTCAGCGTGAGTAGGTTCATAACCGATGATAAATATCCGCATATTGCCTAGAAATACTACCGCTCTATACTTTGAAATACCACCTATGATTGGCATCGATATAACCGCTATAAACCGTTTTGCGGACATCCGCGAAGATGAATACTGCACGCGAGGGAAGGCGTTCACTCATTTGGAATGGAAAGAAGCTTTTGCAATTGCGACGCCGGCAGAGCGGCTTGCTGGCACATTTGCCGCTAAAGAGGCGATTATGAAAACATATAGCGAGTCCCTGCTCGGACGATTTGACCGCATCGAAATACGCCGAACACCTGAAGGCAAACCGGAGGTTTATATTGACGATACCTTCAATTGTACGCAGATAAGCATTTCGCACGATGGTGGAATCGCAATTGCCGTTGCTTATCGTCCGTAAATTTTATCTTGAATCGAAAATTGCTTTTAGGTATACTATGCTTGTCTCTTTATGCATAATTCAGATATAGAAGAAAAAACAGCTACAGTATTTCGTCAGGTGTTTCCTGAAATTGGCAATGAACCGCTTGATTTCGACCGCGCGCAAAACTCATTTGAAAATTGGGATTCTTTTGCCCACCTCGAGTTAGTAGGCGCGCTTGAAGGTGAATTTGGCATTTCCTTCAGCTTGGAAGAAGTTGCAAGCATTACGACTCCCCGCGGATTTGTAGAAAAGATTGCCAAAAAAGTAGTGTAATGGAAACGATCAGCGACATAATACTCCGCGTCGCATTAAAAGCGCCGCATGCGATTGCCGTACGCCACAGAGAAACGGCTCTTACATATCAAGAACTTGCGGAACTGGTGCAGCGTGCGGCAGCATGGATAGCGCACGAAACCCTTCCAGCGGAAGTGGTATCGCTTCATGCTGAAAATTCACCGGAATGGATAGCCGCGTATCTTGGTATCATATATGCCGGACGTATCGCAAATCCGATAGGGTTGCGCGTTGCTGATGGTCCTTTTCTCTCTCAATTGGGATTCTCTCGTTCTCGAGTGCTACTTTATTCTGCACAACTGGAAGGACGGGTGGAGCGTCTCGCTCTACCGAAAGAAGTTCAACCAATGGTACTCTCGAAACTCTTTTCAGAAGTAAAATCTAAAGTCGCGTATCCCGCATGTGATTATGCTTCGCTTCTTTATACTTCTGGAACTACGGGTGCTCCGAAGGCTATCCGACTCACACATCAAATCGTACTCTGTGCAACGCGCAATATCATTGAACGACTGCGCCTAAAATCGAACGAGATATGTTACCAGATATTGCCACTTTCACACTCGTTCGGACTCGGCAATATGCACGCAACGCTTATGCTTGGCGGTACGGTTGTACTCGCCTCGCAGACCATTAATTACGAAGAGTGGCTTTCTGAAATGAAAATGGCTAATAGCACATTTTTTGCGGCAACACCGTTCACTCTTTCTATATTGGTAAAGCATTATGCGGAAATATTTTTCTCTGCAAAAAAACTTCGTACACTGTGCACCAATACTGGTCCTATGACTCCAGCTGTTACGAAGCGCGTACTTGATGAACTTCCCTACGTTTGTTTTTTTACCTATTACGGTCTCACCGAGGCTTCGCGTTCGACTATCATAGAACTAAGTGCCAATCCGAATAAACTGACTTCGGTCGGGACGCCAGTGCGGGACGCGTCCGTTATTATTATGGAAAATCCTGGGAAAGAAGCTCCGGCAAACATTAAGGGCGAAGTATGGATACGGGGCCCGCATGCGATACGAGAATATTGGAATAATCCTGCAGAAAATACACAACGCTTCGTGAACGGCTATCTGAAAACCGGCGACATAGGATATAAGGATACTGATGGGTTTCTTTTTATTACCGGAAGAATTGATGATATCGTCAATATAGCCGGAGAAAAAGTATCCCTGCAAGAAGTGGACCTTACGATAGCGGAACTTCCGTTTGTAGCGGATGTTATGTGCGTGGAGCGACCGGATGAACGACAAGAGTTTGTGATAGAAGCGCACGTGGTGTTCGACGCCCACGCAGAAATATCTCCGGAGCAAGCGCGGAAGGCCATTATCGCCTACTGCCGACAACGATTGGATAATTATAAAATACCGCGCATAATTCGATTTGTGGATTCGCTTCCCCGCACCGACTCTGGCAAAGCGCAACGGAAGACGCTTCGCGCGCAACTTCATGATGAATAACGATATTGATAAAAAATTGATGCAGGAACCAAAGGGATATCTTCCTGGGACGGTTTTTCTCGTATCGCTCCAAAAACTGCTGGAAGCACTCGCCGAGTTACCGGTGTTCCTTATAGCTTCAAAGAACGCTTACAGCGCCTCTGAATCTTTTTTCAAAAAATATATTGCCCCGACGATGTATGAAATTTATTTCATCTCTCAAGAGCCGAGCGAACAAGACCGCGCAGCGTGCGCTGAGAAAATCTCCGCATTTCCGGCTGAAGGAATAATTTTTGCGTTTGGAGGTGGGTCCTGCCTTGACTTAGCCAAGGTGGTTGGGAAAGACGGGAACCGACGTGTCATCGCCGTACCAACAACACCAAGTAGTGGCGCGGAGGCTTCGCCAATTGTTCTCTTGACAAACCGCGATGGAAAAAAAATATACCTGAGCGATAAGGCATTTCTGCCAAGTATGGTCGTACTTGACCCCACTCTTCTCCAGAGCATTCCCCGAGAAAAACTCGGTGCTATGTGCATGGACATTATTGCTCATGCTGTTGAGTCCTTGTACTCTCGTTTTTCCAATCCGTTGGCGCACGCATACGCCCGCATGGCTCTGGAAAAACTTGAAGAAACAGTGCATTTAAATGCAGAACCGAATTATGCAAGCATGCAACTGGCAGGATTCTTCGGAGGAATTGCGCAAGGCATCGCCGGTACCGGTCTCTGTCATGCGCTTGCGCATAATATAGGCGCCCCACGAGGGCTTGCTCATGCCGATGCCGTCGCGCTCTTTTTGCGTTCCAGTATAGAAGTTTCTGCAGAGCATGCAGAAGTATCTGTGTGCCTTATTGCAAACGATTTTCCGTATGAGCGCATATTCTCTCTTATAAAAAATCTCACCCAACTCTATCCACTGGAAAGACAAATGATAAAACTTCCTACAACTCACGAGGTGCTTTCCCTCATACATCGCGATCCATGCTTTCTCTCGCATCCATTTCGCCCAAACGAAGAAGAGCTTACTCGTATATTGGATGCTGTTTAACGTTACGATATGAATACCATTACCGATGAACTGTTAAAAGAGGAAGTGTATGCACTTCCTCTTTCTCTGAAAAAACCGTTGTTTTTGAAAGCTATGAAAGAATCGTTGCTCATACATCAGTCGCATTGCGCCCCGTATCGCTCATTTCTCGAGAGCTATTCGTTTGATCCTTGCCGTATGGAGCGGATTGAGGACATACCGCCGCTCTCTGTTTCTGTATTTAAAGAGCTAGATCTTTTTAGCGTTCATCGCGAAGAAATATCTTCAATTATACATTCAAGTGCTACTACAAGCGGAAAACCGAGCGTTATTTTTCTTGATGCTCTTACCACGCGACGCCAACAAAATGCACTCCGTGCCATCATGGAAAGTTTTATCGGCATTGAACGATTGCCGTTTATCGTTTTTGACGACGCAACAATCATCAAACGAGGCGGCGCGGATACTCCATCACGATCTTCTGCTGTTCGAGGATTTCTTTCGTTCGCGAAATCGCTTACCTGTGTTCTCAACCAGAATCTTACATTTGATGTCGAACATTTTGAATCTGCTCTCTATGCTTTGCCTGAAGGAAGTCGCGTCTCTTTTTTCGGATTTACATGGGTACTCTATCGTGTATGGGAGGATTTGAAAATGCATCCAGCTCTTAAAGCACGCGTGCGAAAGGCGCTTCTGCATTTAGGACCGGGAAGCATGCTTTTACATTTAGGCGGATGGAAAAAACTTACAGACATCAATATCGACAAAAAAATGTTTAATCAAAGAATGAGCGAATTTCTTGGAATTGCCCCGGAAAATTGTATGGACATCTACGGTATGACCGAACAGCTCGGCACGATATATCCCGATTGCTCCGCCGGACATAAGCACGCACCAGCGTATGCGGATATCCTGATTCGTGATATCAGTACTTTGGAGTCATTGCCGACCGGATGTGAAGGATTTATTGAATTGCTTTCTCCCTTGCCGCACAGTTATCCAGGAGTAGCACTCATATCGGACGATCTTGGTGAATTATGCGGTGAAGATGATTGCCCTTGCGGGCGAAAGGGGAAATACTTCACCTTTACGCGCCGCTCAAATATCGCACCACTTAAAGGATGCGGTGATACGCTACTATAAAACGATATGCAAGTACTCCTCCATCTCGGTGAAACGCCTCATAAGGAATTAGCGCTCACAGAAATAATTACCGATTTGCGAGCACATGCGCCGCAATTGCATAAAGTTTCTATTGAGACGCTTCTATGTTTTATGGATGCAGCAAGCGAGGCGCTTACCGCCCGAGCGAGTGGCGGAGTACACCCGTTTAAATCGCTCGGGGAATTCATTAAGAAAGAAAATCTTTCCCGTATGTTGGCATTTTCTCTGCGTGGAGACTATCATGTACTGGACGAATTCACCGAATATCCTGGCATTGAGCAATTGCTTCACTGTCAACCTCGCGGCCTCGCAGCACATTGGCTCGCAGGAAATGTTTCGGCTCTGGGGCTTTATTCCTTCATACAAACATTGCTTACCAAAAATGTTTCCATTCTCAAGGCATCCCGCCACGGCTATGAGGAATTGCTTACTCTGTTTTCTATTCTGCGCTCAATAAATATTCCCGCACTGTCAGGCGAAGAATTATGCAAATCGGTGTCCGTCATACTGATAGACAATGAAGATCGTCAAAATCATGAGATGCTTTCGCGCGCTGCCGACATTCGTATCGCGTGGGGAGGACAAGAAGCGATTTCCGCTATTCTTTCTCTGCCTCGTGAGTATTGGTGTGAGGATATTATTTATGGTCCAAAATATTCGTTTGCTGTTATAGACAAGAGAGGTCTTGAACGACATCGCATTTTAGCGCAACGGCTTGCATTTGATATTTGCATGTTTGATCAGTATGCGTGTTCTTCTCCACATACCGTGTTTATTGAAGAAGGAGGACCTATTTCGGTGCGAGAATTTGGGGACGAACTTGCCGCTGCGCTCGAAATGGTAAGCACTAAATTTCTTCCTAAGCAAGACCGCGATCCGAACCGCTCGGCACAGATACTTGCAACACGAGCAAAATATCAAATGACCGGCACAGTGCTTGCTTCTTCATCTCTGGAATGGACCGTGGTAATAAGCCGTGAAGACGGATTGGCTGACCCAATCTTTTCTCGCGTTATTTTTCTGCGAACTGTTGATGATATTCGTTCTGTTGTTCAGTATGTCAATCGGCGTAAACAAACTCTCGGCGTTGCACTCTCGGGAGAAAATCGAAAGGAACTGTTGGATGCGCTCACCCTATCTGGAATAGACCGATGTCCTCCATTTGGTGAAATGACTCGTTTTGAATCGCCGTGGGATGGCATGTTCGCAATAGACCGCATGGTACGTTGGGTATCAGCAAGCAAAGATTGATATGAACCTGCGCTTGCATCATATCGGTCATGTTGTTGAGAACATCGGTGAAGAACTCGACCGTTACCAGACAATGGGATTTACGGTTGACCGAAAGGTGTACCGAGACGAAGCACATGGAGTGTCGGTTGGCAAAATTACAATGCCTGGGAATATCTATATTGAATTACTGACTCCGCTCAGTGATGCTTCTCCGATTGCTTCCTTTGCAAAAAGCGGAGGCGGATATCACCATATTTGTTTTGAAGCAGACGACATGGATGCTGCGACACAAGAATTTATAGCGCACGGCGCTTTTTATCTTTCTCATCCGCTCCCATCGGTCTGGGACGATAGACACGTATGCTTCCTCGGCACACCGCACAAAGATATTATTGAACTTATTACACACGCCTCGTATGAATCTTTTTAGCACTGACACTGAAAAAATATTGACTGATGTCGATGTGGAAATGGCGCTTCGGTCACTTGGCTTGTATGAAGGAGAAGCTGTGTTTTTGCACTCGGATATCGGTGTGTTCGGTAAAGCGGCAACGCTTGACAGACATGCGTTCCTTTCATCAATTTTGAATGCGTTTACCCGAATACTCACACCGAAAGGGCTTTTGGTTATGCCTACTTTTACATACAGCTTCTGCGAAGGAAAGATATACGACCGAGAGCATAGCAAGTCGACTACCGGATCACTGACCGAATTCTTCAGGACTTCGCCAGGCGTGGTACGAACCAGCCATCCGATATTTTCAACAGCATTGTGGGGAGCCCGCGCAGAAACTGTCAAGAAAGTAGGAACTGATTCGTTCGACGAACACTCAATATTCGGTCGCATGCACCAAGAAGATGGTTCTATCGTCTTCTTTGGAGTTCCTTTCTGGACCACATTCGTACATTATATAGAACAGAAACACGGTATTCCGTATCGTTTTATCAAAACCTTTGAAGGTACGATTGTCGAAGGAGGCAATTCGCGCAAAAGTGAAAGCACCTATTTAGTCCGTCCGCTCGACGGCTCCGTCGAAACAAGTTTAAAGAAATTTGAAAAGCGACTGCAATCACTCGGACTCTTATATGAACGACCATTCGGTAAAAACAAACTGCTGCGAGTGCGCATAGATGATATGTTCCGAGAAGGTATTCACCTGCTTGATGAAGATATTTATTCTCTGCTTGAAAAACCTCCTATACTTTGATCAACAGTCTACTCTTAAGCAAAAGTTTTATCGCAGATTCTACAGTCTTTGGTTTCTCGTTCAGTATCTCAGCAATATCCGTCGCGCTATGTGTGCCGTCAGCATAGGTAAGAATATCGAGCAATCGTTGCACTGAATGTTCAACGCTGCCCTTCTTGCTGAGTGTTGGATATAATCCGCGTTTGCCAAGTTGTGGTTCACCAATAAAGGTCGCCTTGTAGAGCGGTTCGCGTTCAATCATTTTAATGGCTGCGCTATGAAGCGCAAAACTTCCCTTAAGACCGGCTGGTGTTATGAAAGAAAGATTATCGAGCGATGTGTGATATTCCGGAAATGTGCCATAACGCGAGCGCATCATTGAGACCAACGGTAGGTCAGCTCCCGGGCTGCAATAGTTGCGTTCATCGCTTCCACGGTCAAGATAACTCCATTGTTTGAAACCAGAATGCTTCATACGCAATACTCGGCGTGCGACGCGATCCGCGAGTGTATTACCAGTGCGCGATGGCATAAAAGAATACTCGCGTTCATCGCCTACGCACGTCAAAATAAATCCTGCAATAATGTATTTTTTTAAATGTTGAAGATGCTTGGAGAGATATGCGAGCGACCCGATGATTTCTGGAATAAAGATGATGCGGTAGGTATAGGTACGCGGCGCGCTCATAAGCCAACTCGCGAGCCCAACAGCAAGTACTGGACCTGAAAGTCCATCATTGGCTATTGATGGATGACAGATGTATGTTGAAAGGAATATTTCTTTTTTTGAACTTCCAGGAATTACGAGTTCACCGTAGGTAAGCGACCCTTTCTTAAGAGTAGTGTCTATATGCACGCGATATGTTCCTTCTTTAAGCGATTTACGGTCGTTATGCGAAAGACAAAAACCCCAGTGCTCCGCGTAATACGATGTGACATACGGTATCGCATCAGGCTGATCTTCAATCGAATGAAGATGCTTTTGTAATTCGGCAAGCGGAAGCTCCTTATCAATTGGTATTGAATAACCGGCCAGATGTAAATTATTTATCCGGTATTCTGCTATGCGTCTGCCGTCTGGAGTGACAATATACGCTCCTTTGACATTCCACTCTTTCGGCACGGTCCAATCAAATACTTTCGTACCAGTTGGTACTTCGTATATTTTGAGCGGAATATGTTTTTGTAATATGGTAAGCGTCTCGCGAACACCGCTGCCGGTAATACTCCTTCCTATTGGAAAGAGGCGTTTTGCGAGCGCATACATATTTTTACTTACCATTGTACTAAGTTGGTCACTTTCTTCCGCGAACCCCACCACTTGGCGTCCGATGCTTTTATTATGTCGCCGGTTTCTGATATTGCTTTCGCGCTCATATCGTCCCCTTCATAAATGATAATTGGATGCTCTTTCGCCAAAAGTTCCTTCATTCCTTCAAATACCAGCGGTTCAGCGCCTTCTACATCTATTTTGATAAGCGATATTCCCGCCATGCCTCGCTCCTTGATAAAATCATCAAGTGAGGTGCAGGATACGGAGAGTTTCTCGGTATTTCCTTCATCGATGAGCGAATGTCGCATAGCCGAGTTTCTGACCTTGAAAAATTCTGCAATTCCCTTTCTGTCGCACACTGCCATATTAAGCGGCGTTATATTCTGATGTCGTTTGCAATTTTTCTCTAAAATCCGAAAGTTATCAGGATCGGGCTCGAACGCGTATACATGCTCAGTATAATGAGCCATGAGGCGCGCATAGTAGCCGACATTGGCACCGATATCGAACGCTATTCCTCCACGCAAATTCTTTTTAATAAAGCGCGTCGTGCCTATTTCATATCGATTGAAGATCATCTTGAGCCGTTCCGTCATTGGCGGGAATGGTGAAGTGTAGAAATCAAATAGCCGTTCGATGCATGCGAGAATCGCCAAGGCAATTGTTTTCAAAATTCGTTTCATAAAAGAATTGGACTATATTACCGCAATTAATTGCTCTGTGCGAGTTTATTTTTTCCTATCATACAAAAAAATTCTTCGCAGCCTCGATGACAGCACCATCGTCAATCGCTTCAAGACATTTTGCATAACCGGAATAATCATGACCTTCAGTGCAGACATCCAGGCGAGTGAAGAGATTTTTCGGCATGCTTGTGCCATACATATCGGAAGACCACCACTGTACACCAACGCAACTGGCGAGCACAATGAGAGGCTTTTTCATATGTGCAGCGATGTGCGCAGCTCCCGTATCAAGCGATACCATACCCGCGCTTGCATCAATAAGCCAAGCAAGCTCTTGAAGCGAAGTGCTTGCCGATACCACCTGTGATGTGAGTTCTTCTTCGAGACTCTTTCGCTCTTTATCCGAGCCAGTAAGCACCAGCTGCATACTTTCAGGCAATACATTCTTCAATGCATTTATAAGCGAATGTTTCTTTTGAGGAGAAAGCCCTCGCGCATTTCCGCCGGAGAATAAATGGACAACGATATAATTTCCTTTCTTTAGCCCGAGCCGTTCTAGCAGATGCGGTTGCGGCAGATACTGAAAAGTCGGATGTTCTATAGAAACAGAAGCGCCTATCGCATTAAGCGCATCAGATTCAAGAAGTCTTGGGGCGCGCTCGCGTCCAATAAGCGGAATGAGTTTGGTATAGAGAAATCGATTCAGTTTTGACGCATCAGTGTAGCCGATGAGAGTACGCGCCGTAAGACGCGCTACGATTTTCGGAGCAAGCGCAAAGACCCCGCCGGTATAAGGCGTTACGACGACATCATAACGGCCCTGTCTGAAAAATTTCCAGAGTGAATGCAAATTCTTATGCACCTCTGCAACTTCAATCCATGGGTACGCGGAAAAGAGATCGCGAATCATATCAGCGCGACTCGAAACAGCAAGTGTGCATCGTGCTCGCGGATGGAGTGCACGAACATTTTCCAAAAGATACTTCCCCATCAAACAATCGCCGATTGATGATGCGCGAAAAGTAAGGATTTTTTTAATTTCCATACATAAAGAGCATATTCGGGCACAAAAGAGTATCTCCATTCGAATAGGGCACCGGCGTATTCCCCATAAATTGATATGCTTCGTACTTTAAATCAGCCAGCAATGCGACAACACTTTGCAGCGATTCGCACTGTACCTCAATAACAAGAACTGGACGAGACGCAGCAAGAATCTTGCGACCTCCTTTAAGCACCATTTCTTCGGCGCCTTCTGTGTCAATTTTTATAAATGTAGGCCGAATATTATGAGACAAGCAATATGAGTCGAGCGTTATCGTTTCAACAGCATACACGGTCGCTTTCGCATTACTTTGAATCTCTTCTGGGAGATTCTCATTCGAGATGATTGTGTTGAGACCGGACTTTTCAGCGCCATAATCGACAAGATTTCTTTCTCCTTCTGTTTCCATCAATGCGTTATTGATGCGCACTACATTCTTTTTGTCGACAGAATTTGCAGTAAGGATAGCGAAAGTGCGCGGAGTCGGTTCAAATGCATGCACTTTCCCGGTGTCTCCGACAAGAGCAGACGCAAGCATTGTATAAAAACCGACATTCGCGCCAATGTCGATGCAGACATCGCCTTCTTGAAGAAATTGCACGAAGAAGTTTTCTACAGGCAATTCACGACCATCAATAAGACCGTGATGATAAATGGAACGGTAGTCCGGAAAAGTCACTTGCATATGGTCTCCCCAAAAAGTTCGCGCATCAAGAAACGGCTTATGCAAACCAAGTGCAATGATACCTCGCCAATACGCATCAACGAGTGCATAGCGAAGAGTCAACACTGGGTGGCGTTGTAGACGCTTCCACCACGAGAGAGAGCGCGTTTGATACCAGTCGCTTTTGCGCATAGTTTCCTGATAGGCAGAGAGAATAAAAGAATGTATTTTTTGCATGCAACTAAACTTTAGCACGAAAGGCGTAACGCTCCAGGAACGATTTTTTGAGCCGAATAAACGGTTTTTCAACAGCATAATAAGAAAAGAGGCAGCAAACGATCATGAACAAGAAGTTTTGAAGAATCGACGGAGATAGGTACTGCTCTGAAGGAGCGAGGAATACTTGTTGCCAGAGGTAGAGACTGTAGGAAACAAGGCCTATGCTGGCTACCGCGGTAAATACCCATGACCTGATAAGCCGTTTGTATTGATAGGTAGAAAAAATAAGTGCTGTCAATACAATCGGTGTTGTGATGCGGTATATGACTCTAGCGACCTCCCCAAAACCGAACAGGTATACAGAGCCGATGATAAAAATGATTGCTCCAATATACCAAAAACCATATTTCTGAAGCATGGCACGCAGATTTGGATAGAGCGCGCAAAGCGCGCCAAGAACAATGCAAGAAAACGAGAGCGCGTTATCAATCCATCCACGCGTTACGAATACGCCGAATGCCGAACAGATATATAACACGGCGAGAAGAATGGTGAGAAACAAGCAACGATGCCGCACAGGCAAAATGATAAAGAAAATCGGCCAAACTAAGTAAAATTGCATTTCGATTGCCAGCGTCCATGTATGCACCACGAACCACCCGCATGGCAATACTGTGTTACATAAAAACGCGCCTGCGGTTAGTACATCAGATGACGGCAACGCGACCCAACTGAGAGCGGCAAATATGCTGATGCCAAAAAGATAAAAAAGATACGGCGGGAGAATACGAAAAAGGCGTTTTACATAGAAAGTGCCAATGCGCAGACGGCCGTATTTCTCTTCCTCACGAAGTACAAGAAGAGTGATAATGTACCCACTAACAATAAAGAAGAATTTTACGCCCCAAGGGCCGGCTCGCTCGCTAAAACCTATAAGCACTTGATTCGCCCACCAAAGTATTTGTTCAAAAGCCCCGATAGGCACGGAAGCGGCGAAAATCCTGAATGCACTAAAATGAAAATAGAAAAGGTGGTGAGCAATCACCATAAGAATGCCGACACCGCGCCAGAAATCGAGAACAAGATCGCGATCAACTGGCTGGGCAGAAAGCACATTCATAATGATTATGTCCGCGCGCGGATAAAACTAAGAATGCTGCGCGCTCGTCCCTCCCAACTAAGCGCCTTTGACGCTTCTCGTGCGCGTCCCGCGCGGCGTTCAGCTTCATCCGGGTCTTCTCCAATTTCGCGAACAGCAACGGCGATACTCTTAGCATCATCTGGCTGTACCAAATAGCCCATAGTACCATCCATAACATCAGTGATGCCAAGAACATCTGAAGCGATAATTGGCCGACCCGATGCCATATATTCCATAAGTTTTGAAGGTGAGGATTCTGTCGCGCCAGCTGCCTCTTTTGCCGTATTAGGAATGCTTAAGATATCAGCCGCACGGAGCCAGAACGGAATATCCTGATGCGGTTTCCGTCCTGCAATAACGACATTTTCTGGCGACCCGGCTTTCTCCCATTTTTCCTTAAAGCTCGCAATATCTTCATCAGTGCCGCCGACAAAATAAATAACCTCGTTTTCTTTCAGATAAGTGTGGGCATCAAACAAGATGTCTACTCCTTTCACCGGAAAGAGATGCCCGACATACAGAATTATCTTTTTATCGTTCGGGAGACCGAGCAACGCGCGCGCCTCTGCCTTCGGCATATCAATGCCGAACCTTTCAAAATTGACGCCGCATGGCGCATAGAGGATTTTTTCTTGCGGAACGCCATAGTCGCGCGCAATCTCCGCCCGCAGAGGTTTGGTTGCCGCAATAATTCCTCGCATCAGCTTAAAGCCGCGCCGATTTATGAAATCAACGCTGCTGCGATAGTACATGTGTATCTCGCAGAAAGTTTTTTTGCTTACCCAGTGGGCAGTAAACGCGTCGCGCAAATCGAAAAAATAAAATATGGCATCTTTGCGAGCGCGCATGAAGAGCATTTTGAAAAAAACTGACACGATGAAACTCCCCAGCATAAGGAAAAATCCAAACTTCCCCACCGGGTACGGCATCAGATCGATGACCGGCAATTTTATAATTTTGAAATTGCGTTCGATGAGATGATATTCAAAAGAATCCGTATGCGCGAGTTCGCGGATGTTTTGCCGGCGCGGCGCCCACAATTCCACTTCTACTCCTTCGCGCGCCAAGGCTTCAAGCACGCGCATCATATACGGCGCCATCGTCTTCTCGGAAGGGAACCGCCAATGGGAAATACAAATTAATTTCATACCTAGGTTGCTAATCAATAAAGCGATATTTCGTTACGGTCCATATAATTCTGAAAAAGTCACGCGCTCCGATCTTCTTACCTTCCCCATAATCGCGCGGATAGTAATGAATGCGCACATCCGTTGTCTTATATCCGCGTTTAAGAATTTTGCAGACAAGTTCATTATCTATCTCGAAACCTGGCTGATGTAAGGTAATTTCCGAAAGCAACCGCGCAGTGAATGCTTTATAACACCCCTCGTATTCGCCGGCACGGTTGCTGTACAACAGATTGGTCCACAGAGTAATGGCAAGATTGCCCATATACCCAAAATAACGAATGTACCAATGCAAATGCCGCGGGGTGATGCGCACGCCGAGTACCGCTTCTGTTTTGCCATTCAGAATGGGCGCAATGACAGCAGAAAAATCATCTGGATCATATTCGAGGTCTGCATCCTGAAAGATAATAATGTCTCCGGTCGCCTCTGCCATACCGCGCATGAGAGCCGCCCCTTTGCCCCGTCGGCTCTCATGTATAACTCGAACTCCGCTCACTGAAGTTGCACGCGCGACCGTGCAATCACTTGAATTATTATCAACAACAATCACCTCCTTCTCAAGCGGAATTTCGGCGCGGAGGACTTTATGCAAGATATCTTCAATGGTTCGTTCTTCATTATATGCAGGAATAATGACGGAAAGTTTTTTATAGTTCATGGCGGGGACGCAATCTTGCAATAAGAGGCACGGACGCGGAGAAGGCAAAGGTAGCAATAAATACATTTACCGGCAGACGATAGCGCGCATTGACTGCCAATCCGACAATGAGTGTGGTGAGCATAAAGTAGAGAATGATAATGACTGCAGCGATACCCGCAGGTTTGCGTTCATATCGAAGATATTGCACAGTGCCAAAGACACCTAAAGCAGTGAATGCAACCCAGAATATACGCGCAATAAGAATAAGAACGAACGGCGTTTGTATAAAATGAATCACCAGCTTAAGAAACGCTCCGGGATCTTTAATCGCTACAAAAAGCGCCGGCCCTCCGAGAAATCTATCTGGATTAATTTCTAGATGCCGTAACACATCATAAACACCATCATGAACAAAAAAACTAAGGGCGGTATTGGCGCTCACTAGAGTAAGCGGAATCGGATTTTGCAGAAGAAGCGGTACAACAATCTTTAAATCCTGTGCAGATTCTTTTACGCTCGCGTTATTAGGACCGCTTACGCCGCTTTCAATTAATTTACTGAATTCCGTCTGGAAACTAGTGCCATTTTTCATAGAAAGCACAGAAGGCCACAACACAGCATAGAGATTCACACCTGTCTGAGGGCTCAATCCCAACGAATCGGTCACTACATAATTTCGATACACCCATGGAGAGACAACCAGAGCACAGACGGTGCAGAAGAGCGCGACATGCATCAATTCTCGTTTGATATCTGAGCGCCATACCCAGAGCACTACTGCACCGAGGAAGAAGGGCAAAAACTCGACCGTAGGTTTTGTAAGCATTGCAAAACCCATGAATGCGCCACTGAAAATAAGATGAAGAAATCGACGGTCTTCCAAATATTTGAAAAAATAAATGAGCGATACGAAAAAGATTGCGGTGAATATCGTTTCGCTATAAAAAATAGTCGAGAAAAGAATAGTATACGGTTCGAGGGCAAGGAATATTCCAACAGCAAGACTTACCCATCGTTCCCGTGCGATAGACCAAGCGAGACTCATTCCCAAAAGAGGCAGCAAACTCGCAATAAGAATCTGGAAGAGCACGACTCCGCCGTAATCGCCGAAAACTGTATGCGCGGCGACAAGAAAGTACGGCATGATGGGCGTCCGGAATGAATTCAGCTCATACGGCGGTTGTGCAGCGATAGAAAATCCGTGACCTGCCAGAATGTTTTCACTCAGTACGAAATAATAATCGGAACCTTCAACAGCTCCGTTCACATTCCCTCCCCATGCTTCTATGCTCATACCGAGATAGAGGCACCGCACAATTAACGCGAGGGCGAAAATCGCCATCTCAAGCTTATATTTTTTCATAAAAGCCATACTTCGCATCCTAAACCATAGGTCTTCGTACGACAACTATAAGATTCTTGCCGATTGGGGGCGAAATAAACGATTCTATCTTCCTCATGAAAGGCACGACGAAACGATCATAGAGACCTGCACGACCAGGGGTAAGCGACCAATGAAGCATTTTCATACAGAGAAACCAAGGGAGAACGCCGGCGATGTCGAAATAGCGCAACTTTACAATCTCAAATCCGGATTCACGAATAAGTGAAACGAGTTGCCGTTTCGAATAACGGCGATGGTGGCCAACACTTGCGTCAAACGTGCTAAACAAGAATGGAAGCGCCGGAACAAAAATGCATACATGACCTCCTGGTCTCAACGCATCATATGCTTCGACAAGTTCTTGAAGGTCATCCTGTACATGCTCAAGAACATTCACATAGGCAATAGAATCGAGCGAACCGCGATAGGCTGCTGCAACATCCACGAAAAAATGCGGTTCACATATCACGCGCGGATTGTCCGCAAAACGCTTTTTTAATAAAGAGAACATTCGCGCCGAAGGTTCAACGGCGATTAATGTGCCGTCAATTTTGTTTATCAACTGCGATGAGAAATTTCCTGATCCTGCTCCCACTTCTGCAACCGTATTCCCCAGATATGGTTCAAACTGAGAAAGTATCCATGCGCAGTATTGAGGCGCAGAAAGCATCGCCTCTAAATCCTGTCCTTCATACTGTACCGGCGATTGAGACATGACAATGCTTTGTAGCATATATGAGAAGACCTATTCCTCCAAAATCAAAGCGTTTTGTTTTTGTGTGCAAGTATACGGAACTTTTTAAGCAACCACGGTGCGCTTGCTGTAACTCCATACGCAGCAAAAGTGAAAATAATCGCATTAACCGGAAAACGATAACGGTAATTTACTGTCATCCCGACGACAAGCGTTGTCAGCATAAGATACGCAACAATACTGGCTGCAGTAAGAGCGTATATATGTTGCCGTTTCGTGCGCCCTATATGCCATACGCCAATCAAAAATGCGAGCGTTATGAAAAGCCATGCCAGGCGACCCAAAAGCACGAATACGAACGGCGTGGTTAGTAATGAGAAAAAGAAATGCCAAAGAGCGAAAGGAGCAGAAAGAAGCGACAAGAATGTAGGGGCGCCAGGCGGTATGCCGCTATCGAGTTTCAGGCGATTTAACAAATCGAACATCCCGTTATCAAGTTTAATATGATGTAGAACATCATAGACGCCGTCATAAATGAAGAAACTCACTCCTGTATTCAAACTCAGAAGAGCGAGCCCACGCGGATGGCTTATGAGTATAGGCAGCGCTAATGCTGAATATTCAGAAGACTGAGAAAAATTCGTCTCGTTCGGTCCTGCTATTTCCGTGTTGTATTCCTGCGAAAAATCTGTTCCATTCTCAATAGCAAGCACCGAGGGCACCATAATGGAATAGAGGGCGGCTCCCTGTTGTGAACTCAGACCGAGAACGCCGAATTCTTGGTAATTTCTGTATAGCCATGGGGAAAGCGTGGTGAGGAAAACAAAAACATAGAGCCCGATATGCTTAATCACCGTCCAAGACAAACGCTTGCGCGCTTCCCATAGGATAACAGCAACGATGATAACGGGCAGGTATTCCACCGACGGCCTCGTGAGCGTTGCTATACCGAGCAGAAATGCAGACGCGAGAAGAGGTATTTGCGTTTTGTCATTCCAATAATGAAACAAACAAATCAGCGAGAGTGCGAACAAGAATGCAAATACTGTTTCGCTCAATAAGACAGTCGAGAGAAGCACCCCTGTCGGTTCAAGTGCGAGAAATATGCCGACTGCGACGGAAATCGTTTTTTTCTCGACGATAAAGCGCGCTATTTTCATCCCGAGCAGTGGCACGATACTTCCAAGCACGATCTGTAAAATAATCACCGCAAGATAACTTCCAAAAAGAAAATACACCCACGCGATAAAGAACGGCATTCCTGGTGTCCGATATGAGGTGAGCACATACGGTGGCTCCTGCACTGCGGAATATCCGTTATCAGCAATGATATTTTGGCCAATATCATAATAGCTATCGCCGGCATTGATAGCCGCTACAAGATTTCCATCATGAGCCGAATAACTTAATCCAAAATATAAAAGGCGCACAACGAGGGCGAGCAGAAAAATGCAAATCTCAATTTTATGCGCTCGTAGAAAAGGCATGAGTTACATTCTACTTCATGCTAGACTATACTTCATTCGCATCGTCTATGAATTCTGTCATACGGTTTTGCAAAACAGCGGCGAGTTTACGCATTGTGCATACCATATCAGTAGGCGCTGTTGCGGTCGTAGCACAAACGGCGGTGTTCGAAACTCTCGGAATTTTCCTGCACCTGGTCTCTCCGAGTACTGCCGTCATTATTGGAGCAGAAGCCGGCGTCCTGACGAATTTCTATCTTAATAATCGTTTTTCCTTCCGCGACAGGCATCACGACATTTCCCTTTTCTCGCGCTTTTTTCGTTTCCATCTCGTAGTGAGCGGATCAGTTATTCTTCAGTGGCTCTTTGTATTTATAGCTGAACATCAAACGAGTAGTTATCTCATTCTTCATGGAGCTTATCTGGCTGGTCTTATACTCGGATTCGTGTGGAATTATACTTTTTATCTTCTCTTTGTATGGAAGCAACCTGAATCACGAAATGCTATATTCCCTGCTATGACTCACACTGCGCAGACCTCTTCTTTTTGGAACACCGTCTGTCAAGATGCTGCCGTCGCCGGCGGTCATATATATGAGCGTGAATCGCTTCTTTCCCGTCTCCTGCAAGTCAGGCAACTCATGAGGCGCCGGCAAGGATTTGCCTGCGTGTTTTGGCTACGTGTGAACCAGCTGTTTATCCGCAAAGGGTGGCGCGGACATTTCCGAATCAGAATATGGCGGCAATATCGATTTGCGAACGACATATCGCCTTATGCAAATATCGGGCCCGGATTATTGCTGCCGCATCCGACTGATGTAACGATAGGCAGTACTGTTTTAATAGGAAGAAACGCGACCATTTATAACGGAGTGACGCTTGGAAGCAAACGGATCGGAGGAGATGCAGATATGCCGTGTCTTGGTGATAATGTGGTGGTCTATACGGGAGCAAAATTGATCGGACCGATGAACATTGGCGATAATTCTGAAATTGGCGCTCTCGCATTATGCACCCGAGATGTTCCTCCCAATAGCATTATGTACGGCATTCCGCCAAATGTGACGATAAAATTAAAAAAGTAAAATGAAATTTTTCAGATTTGTCGGATATTTTTTACAGCTGCGCGAGCTCATCGGCTTGCCTGCGGCATGCCGTTTTGCGTTATCGCATATTCGAAACAAAATCAATCCGCCCAGCGATGAGAGCCTCGCGAGCGTTCCGGTAGGACCGTACTTATTTTATTTTCCTTCCCTTCTCTATTTTGAAGGGCTCTTTTCCGAAATCTTTCTCAAAGAAACATACTATCTTGCGTCAACGCAAGAGCCGATTCGCGTTATTGACTGCGGAGCAAATATTGGCGTGTCGCTTCTTTATATAAAAATTCGCGCGCCGCAGGCGCGCGTTCTGTGTTTTGAACCTAATCCTGCCGCACGAGCAGTACTTGAAAAAAATATTACAGCGAATAACTGGGGAAATGAGGTGCAAGTATTTTCTTATGCGCTTGGAAAAGAAAAAGGCACTGTAGATTTTTTCGTCGAGGACACTATAGCGACAAGCAGCGGAGGAAGCACTATGCAATATATGAAGACGAGGGGCTGTGCGCTCACTTCATACACTGTAGAGGTAGATACGCTCTCACACTACATCGACAATGCTGTTGATTTGCTCAAAATAGACATTGAAGGCGGAGAGTTCGCTGTATTGGAAGATCTTATCGCACAAGACACATTGCGTTCTGTCGCCTCGATTCAACTTGAATACCACTATGTTCCAGGTTTTTTCACTAAGACGCTCTCTGAGATGCTTGCTCTTCTCGAATCAAACGGATTTCATACATTCGTGCAATCTATTGCACAACCACACCAAATCATAGGACGCGACACTATTCATGCCTATATGATTTTCGCGTGGCGTTAGTGAAAAAGAAAAGCCCCTCATACGACGAGGGGCTTAGAACTGCGAAGAATGTGCTGTAATGGAGATTGACCCATCGAATGTTCATAAAGTACTGCAGGACGACTTTGATTAAATGGAATGCCGAGACTTTCTCGAACTTCTGATTCCAATTTATTTCGGTGCAATACCAGATCTTCAGGACTCAAAGTTTTGGTCCATACATGGGAAGAATATCCATCATTTGGGTCTCCTTTGTAGTAGTCCGCTTCTTTGCTGTAATCAACTTCCTCTTGGTAGAGACAATCACCGTTTTCACAGGTATAGACCCATTCTGGCTTGCCATTATGAAGCTCTCCGGTAAGAAGCGCGTGGTCATAGTAGGGCGAACCAGGATACGGCGTGATAATCGAGACATCGAAGTCAAACGGTTTTGCCTCAATGAGCCACTCGCGTGTCTCGCGAACCGTTTCCTCTGATTCGCCCGGATGACCGAGCGACATCAGTGCTTTCACTTTAAGACCGTGCTGATGCGCAATAGCTACACAGCGAGTGTTGTCGTCACGCGTTGCGATTTTCTGAATGTTCTTCAGAATTCGCGGAGAACCTGACTCAAATCCGACGAGTATCTGACGAAAGCCTGCTTCATACAGTGCTTCTGCTTGTTCATCGGTGAATCGTTCTGATTTAACGAATCCACGCAACTTCCATCCCACTCCGAGAGTACAACCGGCTTGCGCAATTTTTTGCATCAAATCGATCATTTTCGGATTCACATTGAGTTCATCATCGTAAAACATGAAGCCATGATATCCATACTTTTGATACAGAAATATCATTTCTTCAATGATGTTCTCATCGCTTCTGGTACGAATGTTTCGCAACATTGGAGAGGACCGTCCCGCACATAATCCGCATTTATACGGACATCCGAGTTGAGCGATAAGTGAAAGCGCCGATACCCCATCGATAGTGTAATGATAACTTGCAAGATCGATAAGATGCCGTGCGGGGAAAGGCGTTGCGTCAAGTTTCGCGTTGGTGAGAAAATGCTGAGATTTCTTATCATCCGCATCAATTAGTTTCGGTGCATTATCTGCTACTGCGAGAAAGATAGTTTCTTCCCCGTCGCCGGCAACAATAACATCGAAAATTTCTTCAAGCTGATGATACGACTCGTGTGCTCTGCCAATTTTCTGGTGTGTTTTTTCGTACCGACACGCTGCGGTTACAAGAGTCGCATGGGTGCCACCGATAATAATCCGCGCATCCTTTTTAACAGTACGAATTGCTGTCGCAATTTGCACTGAAGCAGGGAATTGCGGGGTTGTTGCGGTGATACCAAAGCATTTTGCCGCTGAAACGCGTACATGATCCTCTACCGCATCAGTAAAGTTTACAATACCGGAGAGATCGAGCACTTCGACTGGCCATTTCGCTTTTTCCAATACTGCCGCTATTTTTAAGACTCCGAGAAATGGAAACACTCTCTCGTCTAAAAGGAACGGCGATGGCGGAATAATCAGACAAACAGGATATACCATTTCGTTCTCCTTTCAATTGTTGATGGGTTATTTAGAAAGAGCTTCTCGAGGGATAGTAATACTTTCTGGAATTTCGTCTATGTTTGGACAGTATTTAATTTTGTTCTGCAATTCTACTATCATAGGCCGTATAAGCGCATCAATTCTAAAATAATGTATGTATGTTTCGCGCGCATTCCTTTGCATTTGTTCAAACCGCTCCGGCGATATATTTTTATGGAATTCAGCTATCTTTTCTGGCAATTTTTTTACATCGCGGAAATCGACTATAAGCGCGAAAGACGAGTAATCAATCTGGTCGCTGAAGGGAAAATTGCGTTCAGTATCCACAATGACAGGAATACGACCAAGAGAAAGTATTTCAAACAATCGTGTTGAATCATTCGCATCGCCGCGTACATCAAGCGCATAATCACTCTGCACTATCGTATCTACCATTTCTTCTCGCAATTTCTGCATATCGCCTCCAGCCGTTTTTTGGCTGGCAGAAAAAGAACTGCGCGCACGAAGATTGAACATTATTTGAGGAGAGCGCTGCAATATTTCAATTGCTTTCTGACGCCATAATACTCCCTTAATACAGGCACGGTAGCGCACATCAAAAATTCCACGAAAGCGTATTGGCAATTCTTTTATGATTGTACGAAGAAATTGAATGGCAGAAAGTTTGGCCCAACCCGCGAAACCAACGATAGGCTTCTTTTCTTCTTTTTTTCGAATGTCGAGTCGGCCTTCCTTATAGCGTTCGAGGAGATCATCCGATAATGGCGGCACTTGGATTCTTCCGCGTTCCGGCAGAAAACGGTATCCGCCAATGCGCAGGACATAAGTATTTTCTGTCGTAATCGGATGTTCTATATCTCCAGAACCGTCTATGAGCAACGGAAGATGGACGGAGCGCGCGGCATCGGTGCATTCCGCAAGCAAAGCGTTATCAAACTGCAACAACCAATTGTGGCGATACGGCGCGAGCACCATATCGGCTTCACGCAGGTTATCAGTGACAGCGTAATACGCCGTATCAAATGAATAGGCGTCGAACATTTGCCGCGATAAAATTGACATCTCGTTAAACGGATTGCCCCACCACGGATTCAGAAGCGGCGTATGAACGCCTTCGCGACGCCATGCAGGATTAACATACAATCGCACCATATGATTTACATTACTCTGTTTCTTATCAAAAGAGCAATCACTCGCGCAGTTATCAGAATTCATGATTTTGCAGTTTCTGTATGACAGCCGAATATTTTTCTCCAACCTTCTCCCAGGAAAACAGTTTCGCTCTTTCAAGACCTTTTTTAATCAACCCGGTTCTTAGTTCTGAATCATCAAGAAGCTGCTCCATAGCCTTGCTAATGGCTTGATGATCGTACGGATCGACTACGATACCTGCCTCGCCCACCACTTCAGCAAGCGACGAAATATTTGAAGAGATAACCGGAAGCTCCAAACTCATTGCCTCAATAAGCGGCATGCCAAATCCCTCATTCAAAGACGGAAAGACAAGCACCCGTGCATTCGTATAAAGCGTATACATCATAGGAGCACTCACATAGCCAAGAAAATGAACATCTTGTTCGAGGGAATGCTTGCACAGTTCTGCCAGCAGATTTTCATAGTATTCGCCGCCATAACTGCCGACAATGACGAGCTTGCAGCTGCTTCGAGTGTGCTCTTTGAACAAGATAAATGCATCAATAATGCCGTGCACATTTTTACGAGGTTTTACTTTTCCAGCGAACAAGAAAAAAGGTTTTAAGTTTTCATCAAGATTCGGCGCTTCGACAGCAAACTGCTTCCAGTCTTGGTATCCCTCTGCTATCACCTCTATACGCTCTTGCGGAATATGATAAAACTCCATAATGTCGCGCGAGGTCGCTTCAGATGAAGAAAGCACTCGCACTGCGCGAGCCATGCACACCGGCATAAGCAATCGATCGCGAATGAAATTTACTATGGGCGCGCGCAGGCCGTACGATTTTAATTTCTGATCAGTCAGTTCTTTACAAATAACCACTGTTTTTATTTTCTTTGGTATCCATAAGGGCAGAAGCGCTACGACAAAAAACAACACATCAACTTCTTGTTTCATCCATAAAAAGCGGAAGAATTTCCCTATCAAACTTTTCGGCACAATAACCGTATGATACGAGCCGGGTATATGATACGGGTCAATAGGTTTTGACGAGTATATCGTCAATTCATACGGTCCAGCTTGCGCTGCAAGCGCTTTTGCGGTCTCAAGCACTGAATAACACATTCCAGATGATTCTGGTTCTCCGTATGGTTCTGCAATGAATCCTATTTTAAGAGGTGGAGTCATAGTCACAAACAATGACAAACGAGAGCGCGAAAAGACTGGGAAATATTTTTGCAAGTGCACGACTCAAGAAGCCGATAAGAGGCATTCGTTCCCACAGAGCGTTGACGCGCAAGCTTGAGATGCGTAGACCGCTTTTCTTAACGAGAGAATAAAGCACAGACCAATTGAACCAATATATATGGCCTTTTTTCGACCGATTGTTTTCCGGTACTTTACCGAAGAACATCTGTAGGCGCGCAGGCAAAGATGAGAAATTAGGCACCCCGATAATGACATTCCGCGAGGATATCCGTTTCATTTCAGAAAGGAGCGGCAGAGGATCATATGTATGTTCGAGCACATCAAGCGCAATGACGATTGGGAACGATTTGTCGGCAAACGGTAGTGGCAGAATGCTGATATCTACTTGCTGTGTATTCAACTCTTGTTCCTTGCAGTGCAAAATCGCGGCATCAGAGAAATCAATTCCCTGTGCTTCAATCCTTGCATCCTTGCACAATGAAAGGAGCAGGCCGTCTCCGCAACCGATGTCTAACACCGGCCCTTCTTTTATAAGTCCCAGCGCTGCGGTATGACGAAACTCAATTGATTGTCGAAAGGAAGTCCATCGAGCGTTTTCAAAAGATTTTATAGGTGGTGTACTCATTATATTAGTTTTAGCATGGCCGGAATCAGCTTCTGGAGCGAATGATGCTCTCGAATATATGCTGGATTTGCGTTTTCAAGCACCTTTAGCGCCGGATCATTCGTACGAACTGGTAATCCGCACGCAAGCGATTCAAGCACTACCTTGTCAAGACTTCCCGTCTCACTCGTATGTAGTAAACAACCGGCTTTTCTATATTCATCACGCAATTGTGACTGTGTTAACGCCCCCAAAAACTGTACGCGTGCTCCGAGCTCGCGAGCAAGTGCTTCAAGATGGTGGCGCTCCGGGCCTTCGCCTGCAATGCGTATTTCTCTATTCTCTTGCGCCACTTGGCGAATGGCGAGATCGTGTCGCTTGCTCTGCATAAGTCTCCCTGCTGATAATGCCCAATCTCCGCGCGCGATGCTTGCATCAGGAGAGAAAAAATCTGTATCTATTCCATGCCCCACTATCCGTAATTTTTTCGTTCGCAAACGGAAACTTTCTCGCGATGCGGTAAAAATAGTATGGGCAAAAAGAACTGCGATCCGCAATGGTATCGTGACGCTTTTGTGCGTGTACCAGAGAGACATGCGTTTGTGCATACCTCTCCACAAAAGACCTGTGGCAACAATATATTCTGGATTCATATGCACGAACACCGTGTCGTATTCAGAACGATGAGAAATGCAGATGCGCCATAAATCCAGTGTTCGGAAGATTCGCGATGCTTTCTTAAGTTTAATAACTTCTACCGTATTCGGTAATGAATGAGCTCCTTCGTTCAGGCAAATCACCGTTACTTTCTCACAGTGTTTCGCGAACTCTTCTATCCAGCGCACAAAAAATCCGAGTACCGGATCATTGGCATCAACTGTCTGCGTAGTAATGAGTAATTTCATACAAGTGTTTCTTTCCATCGTTTCGCCCATTCCTCTGCGTTGGACAAAGAAATTTTTAATGCTCCTTGTTGTCCAGAATTCAAAACGCGACTAACCATAGCAGCAAGATCGGACCTTGGAACGATAATCGCCCCCGCTTCTTTCGCGATGCCAATATCAGGCGAAACGACGGGGACACCAGCTGCAAGCGCTTCCAGTATGCTCGCACCCCAACTTTCGTGCTTTGAAGTACAGAGAACAACATCGGCAATCGACAAATAAGACTCCGGATTCTGCCAGCCAGGAAGTTCGATTGGCAAGTTCCCTGCTAATTTTCGAATTGTCGGTTCTAATGTGCCTGCGCCAAGTATAATTAATTTTGCATCAAGACCGCCGGTTCGCACTTCCTTTAAAACATTCACCGCCGAAAGCGGATCTTTTTCGGATTCGAATCGACCAATCCAGAGAATCGTTTTTTGCATATGCGGTTCCGGTTTCAGATTTTGAAAACGGCGTATATCGACATAAATCGGCACTACATGAATTGGAGCTTTTACTCCTATGCCTTGAACTTGATTCCGTATCTTTTCCGATACAACGCGCACTGAATCGGCTTGTTGGAGAAGCGCATACGCGAGTAACCAGCGGAAAAATGATTGCGCCGATAAATCAGTATGGATTTGTAGATTAAGTTTCGCTCGTATGCTTTTCGCCACGCGCCAGGCAATGAACCCGCGCCAAAATGGGTCTTGCGCGGTCACCACATCATACCGATTCAGGTTTGCCGCTTTATATATCTCGCTCAGCGAATGCACTTGCGGCCATACGAACACATCGAGCTGATCGACTTGGCTTCTTTGCAACGCAATACGCGCCTCCGCTTCGCTTCCCTGCGTAAGGACATTTTTATCACCACTGATCATCAGGACTTTCATAGCGATTTTAGAAACTCTGCGGTCGCATCAAGCATATGTGGAAGTGAAAAATTATCCATGCGCTTTTGTGCAGCACGAGCGCGCATGTGAGCCGCATCAGGGTCATTCGATATCATTACGAGCGCCTGTTCAAGAGCCGCATCATCTGCTGGAGGAATGAGAATGCCGGTTTCTCCGTTCACAATAAGTGTTGTGTTTCCTCCCGCGTTTGTGGCGATAACGGGTGTGCCAAGGGTCATTGCTTCAACAAGGACATGAGGAAATCCCTCGTACAGTGAATTGAGAACAAAAACATCTGCCGTCTTTATCCATCTGAGCATCTCGGCACGAGGAAGTCCAGAAGCAATAAAGACACGCCACTTGGGGTGCTTTTGTGCAACACATTCAATTGCTTCAAACCTCTTCCATGGAACACGCCTGCCCGCCGACATAATGAGGAATTCCTCATTATTTTTTTCATGCGTCGGAATGTGCGCAGGAATCTCTACTCCGTTATAAATCACAGAAATTTTCCCGCCCGGAATTCCCCACGCCTCCACAATTCCCTTCAAGTATTCGCTCGGCACAATAATCTTTGTCGCGCTTTGTGCCACTCGCATTTGAATCTTTCTAAACACATGAACAAAAAACGGAACCTTTTTTGTCATCACAAATTCATCAAGATTTTGTGTAATACCAAATCGCTGTTGTCCCTGCTCCCATGCATAATCACCGACTATTTTCACTACGAATGGCTTTTTTGCTCTTTTTGCAGCCCACATCGCCGGCAAACCGACCGAGACCGGATCTAGTGCGAGAATCACATCCGCATATCGTGCAGCCCTCAGTACGCGACGATAATACGCATAATGGCGGACAATCTTCGGTAGGTGCCGCACATCGCTAAATTTAACTAACTCAACTTCAATGCCCTTTTTCGGCAGTCCTTCGACAAGAAGGTTCGCATAGGTCGCAGGACCGCCAATTTCTGGAGGATACAATGGTGTGGCAATAACTAAACGCATACTCTTTATTAAGAATGACTTTTGCGATACCATTTGATCTCACGAGTGAGCCCTTCCTCGAGAGAAGTTTTTGGTTCGAATCCCAAGAGGGCTCGCGCTTTTGAAATATCTGCCGCAGTCTCTTTCTGATCTCCCAGACGAGGCGGCGTCAAAATAAACTGACCCTTCTTCCCCATTATTTTTTCAATCAAATCGATACCTTCGCCGGTAGTATGTATTTCGTTTGTTCCAAGATTAAGTATCTGCCCGCGACACTGTTCCCAGAGTTCAATCATTTTTGAAAGCCCGGCGGTGATGTCTTTCACATATGAAAAACTTCGCTGATGCTCTCTGCTGCCTTCGTACAAAGGAATGGATGATCCAGAATCTATCGCAGCAATCAATTTACGGAATAATTTGTCCGGCCGTTCGCGTTCACCGTAGACCGAGAAGAGGCGAGCCGAAGCAGTTGGGAACATACCACGACGCGCATACGAGAGAACAAGCTGTTCTGCAGCCAACTTTGTCACACCATAAAAAGAAACTGGACGCGGTTCATTCTCCTCATTTCCTACCGCCTGTATTCCATATACCGATGAAGTTGATATAAAAATGAATCCAGAAATTTTTGGAAGTTTGCTTGCATATTCCAACAACCGTGCCGTCGCTACTATATTATTTTTTTCATAGGTATCAAATGAGACGGTTTCAGACAATCCCGGTTGTGCTGCAAAATGCAAAATAAATTCGGTGTCGGACGGAATACAAGAAGAGAGATCTGCCACAGCAAGATCCGCCTCGCGCGTTTCTATTCCTTGTGCAGAAAGTTCTGCGGCAGTTGTATGTTTTTCGGCAGGATCATAGTAATCAGTAAAGGCGTCTATCCCCACGACAGAATGGCCTTCGCGCTTCAATTGCTCGGACATATGAGAACCGAGCGCACCAGCGGAACCGGTTACCACGATGCGCATAGTGTTCATATAGCGCTCATAGTACCAAAAAGACGGCTTATTTTCTCAGCGATGAGATTCCACTCGTACTTCTCGGCAACAAGCTTTTTGGCGGTTGCCGTCACAGAGGCGACTTGTTCCGGATGTGCGAGGATATCTTTCACTGCCTCCGCGATTTGTTCTGGAGAATCTGTATCGACCGCCCAGCCAGTGGTCTCTTTTTCAGGATTTCGTTTTGCATCAAAGAGGAAATCCGCGATGCCGCCCTCCTGCGTCGCGATGACCGGCAGACCCGCCGCCATCGCTTCAATGAAAGAATTGCCCATACCTTCTGAGCGCGACGGACGAATAAAGATGTCACAAGCCGAGAGAGCGTGCGGCATATCAGCATTTCCAATCTGTCCGTGGAAATGAGTTCTTGAGGCAACTCCGAGATCTTCGGCAAGTGTGCGAAGCATCGCTTCGTCGGGGCCAATACCGTATATCAAGAAATGAACCGTATCAGGCAAAAGCGGGAGCGCACGAATAACGACATCAATCGCGTTCTTGTGTACGAGGCGTGAAGTCGTCACGAGTGTAACTGTGTCCGAGGTGTCAAACACTTGATGTTTGACATGCTGAGCGTTAGCGAAGTACACAATATCAACACCATTCGGAATTATCGCGACTTCGCCACGATATCCCATCTTTATCGCCCACTGTGAAAGATAGGTTGAAATTGCCTGCACTGCCGATGCATTTCTAAAACCGCTTGAGAGAAGCGGGCGAAATGGAAGAATAAACCAACGATTAAACATATGTTGCCACGGATCACCTTCTTGAAGAGTTAGGAGATAGGGAACGCGCACGCCCGAAAGACGCAAAAGAACAATGGGGAAAAGCATATAGCTCATCATTGCCCAGAATGCATCAAAATGATAAATGCGATGCAGGGCGCGCGCCGCTCTCGCGGCGCGCGGAATAAACAAAATCTTTGAGAGATACGAGGCACTGTTCCCTATTCGATGCACAAAAATATTTCCAATTTTTTCTTCCTGCAATTCCTCGCCAAAGTTCAGAGTGAGCATATGGAATTCACCATCAGAAATTCGGTCGGTGATTTCCTTGAGTGCAACTTCAGCGCCGCCGACATGCGGGTAGTATGCGAGTGAAAAAATAAGAATTCGTTTCATATGATGAACTCGTCGTACGCACGATAATCAAATAAATATAAAAGCTCCACCTGCAACAAGTATGATACCGAGAAGGCCGAGCGTCCAAGGAGAATGAAAGATCCCGGACAGGCGAGTATTGGCATCGGTTTCTAATTCTGGCGATACAGAAGAAGAGAGTGCAGCCCCAGCGGCAGCGAGTTTTGTCGTCGCCGCTGGGGCATCTACTGTTTCATCATTTTTCTGAATATTCGTCTTGGTGCTGATAATCGATCCGGCTGCACTCGTCACAGATGGTTCAACCTTCTGTACTTGTATAGAACGAGCACTTGTCGTAGCAGGTTGCATAATCGCCTGAACAGGAGGCACATATTGCGTAGCGATGCTGCCATTCGGATACGCAAGCGATGCGGTAAAGGATGTCGGCAAATTAGTTACGCTATAAGGAAAGAGTGCAGTTGATTTCGGCAAAAGAGTGGTTCCTTCAGGAATGCGAAAAGAGCCAAAATCAGCAAGAAGACGCCAATTTGAGAGGTCAAGATATTCGTCCGCATCGTTGGCGAGAATAATTCCCTCATTTGAAATAGCGGCAATACGCGCTTCTGCAGGCTTAACCGTTACGACAATTTCATCTCGTGCAGTCATCAAACTGTTCGTTGCCGTAACGACCGCCAAATAGGTTCCGGCATATCGATATGTTTTTTCTACTATTCTCCCTTCTGTCGCAGAACCATCGCCGAAACTCCAATGAACGCGCGCCGAAGAATCAATGACGCCACTTTTCGTCTTCACTAATGCCGTAAAAACAAACGGTACCTGAATCAGGGCAGTGACATCTTGTCCTGCACTAACAGAAATGTTCAACGGCAATGATACAGAGGTAGAAGTGTCAGTCGTATTCGCAGAAACAGTGCTTGAAGTTGTCGAGCTCGCGGTAGCATCGGTTTCGTTCGAAGGAGCGGTATGCGTTGTACTCGCATCGCCAACGGTGATGAGCGGCGCGATGTCAGCATAATAAGTTTGGCTAATATAGGAGCTGGCTTTTCGGATATCTTCAATGGTCTGATAAGGACCGTTCGCTTCACGGTAATCTATTATTTTCTGTGCGGTAACCTCTCCGATGTGAGGAAGGGTGTCCAGTGTTGCGAGGTCCGCCGTATTGATGTTTATCAATTCAACGGCATACGCCATACCTACCGGCAGGCAGACACATATCGAAAAGAGAGCAATCGCTATAAGCAGGCCAGCCGTACGCATGGGAATCAGTATGATTCGCCCTTCAGTACCTTCCGAAGAGTGCTCTCGGGAACTTCAAATGGTTTTTTCTCTATAGGAGATTCTGCCACCGGCTTTTGTACTTTCTGCTTGTCCTCTGTTCCGCTGACGAGCGGATTATCTCCCGCTTTCTCCAATACTTCAGAAAGAGCTCCTTTGAGCGATTGTTTATTCTGCAATTGTTTTTCCTCTCTCTCCATACCGGTTTTTGCGGTCATCGTCCGTAGAATTGCTTTTAAATCGTCAGAACTTTTTGTCGCGGCAATTGGTATTGGAGGAACAGCTTCTCTTGTCATTCCATGAGGAAGAGGTGTCGCATTATCCATAGCTCGAGGAGAAGGATGGGAAGGAGTCGAACTGGAAATAGGATAGACTGGTTTTCTCTTCATTCGTGCATCAAATGGCATCGGAGATTCTGCGCTTGCAACAAGTTCGTCTATAACTGCTTTTTCCACGCCGACGCGTGGCGCGGCAAATTGCGCTCGCGACGCTGCGATAATCTGTTCGCGGAAAGATACGGCCGGGGCTTCGATAGGCGGAATGGTCACTGCTGAGAAAGGCGCCGAACCGACGCCGTCTATCATAAGCGAGAGATATATTTGCCGGCGATCGAGCGTGACTACATCCTCTTTCGTAAATTTAGGCATAAAAATCGTTTCCAATACTTCAGCATCGAAGGGGCCGACGCGGAATACGACCGTCGTGCCGACATTGCCGAAAACGGCATCGCGCACTTCTTCTTCCATCTGTTCTATGTACTGATGCGCGATAAGGAGATTCAATTTATATTTGCGCGCTTCAGAAAGTATTTCTGCGAAAGTCTCGTTCGCAAAGTTTTGGAACTCGTCAACATAAAAATAAAAGTTAGGAAGCTTTTTGAGATCCCCTGCGGATTCACTTGCACGGCTCATCGCGGCAAGGAAAATGCGCGTGGTAAGCATTGATCCTAAGAGACGCATATTGGTCTCTCCCACGAGACCTTTAGAAAGATTAATGATGAGAATCTTCTTTTCATCCATCATCGTGCGGATATCAAAAGACGATTTCGGCTGGCTGATAATATTTCTGATGAGCGGATTGCCGGTGAATTGGCCGACCTTATTTTGGATAGCTGGCGTTGCTTCTTGGGTATAGCGATCGCCATAATTGGCGAATTCTTTCGTCCAGAAGTCTTTCACAACCGGATCCTTCACATTATCAATAACTTTCTGCCGATAGAGCTTGTCGGTATACATACGATTAACGCCAAGCAGCGTCGCGTCCGGATATTCCAGAAGCGCGAGAAGTGTGTTGGTGAGAATGTACTCCATGCGCGCGCTCCACGCGTCTTCCCATATCTTCTTGAAGGTCGCCATAAGGCCGCTCACGACCAAATGGCGCTTATCATAGCCGACATCCTCCATTACATTAAACGCAACTGGATGCTCCATATCAAACGGAGCAAAATACACGACATCCTTAATGCGATTTTCAGGAATATAGTCGAGCAAATGATCAACCGTGCCTCCGTGCGGGTCAATGAAGGCGAGCCCTTCACCATTCTGCAAGTCTTGAATCGCCATATTCTCGAGCAAAGTTGATTTGCCCATACCGGTCTTACCGATAACATACATATGGCGATCGCGATCTTTCGCTTTTATGCCAAACGGGACATGCTTCCCACGCGAATCAGTCGCCGCGAAATAAGTAACGCGTTCTGGATTCTCCATTGTCTTTTAGTATATCAAAACCTCGCTCTACTCTTTGTGGTTATGAGCACGCATGGAGAGACCGATACCGAGTACGCAAGCGCCAAAGATGATTGCGAGTAGCGAACGCATTGTTGTCGGCAAACCCGAAAAAGGCGCAAGAATGACCAAAATACCGAGAAGAATGAGCATACCTGCGCGAGACATATATTCAGTATATCAGGGCTCCACGATGACGACAAATTCTCCTCGTATCGCTTCAGTATGCGCCTCGAAGTATGCGAACACTTCATTCGGAGTGCCTGAAACAATCTCTTCATGAATCTTGGTAATTTCGCGAGCAATGACAACGCGCGAGATCGATAAATCTTCCAATTCTTTAAGCATTTTCACTATGCGATGAGGCGATTCATACAGCACAACGGGCAATTCGCTTTCTTTTATTTTTTTCAATGCTGTTTGACGCCCTTTCTTATGCGGTAGAAATCCCAAAAAAGTAAATCCTGCGGTATCGAGTCCTGCAATAGAGAGTGCCGCGGTAAGCGCAGAAGGCCCTGGGATCGCTTCAATCTGCCAATTAGCGGATCGCAATTTCGATTGCGCGCGTACCTCCGCAACTAATCGCGCACCGGGATCGGAAATTCCCGGAGTGCCTGCATCGCTCACAAATACAATGTGTTCGCCTTCTTCAAGCCGAGCAAGTATCTCATCCACCTTTTTCAGTTCTGTTATCGCATCAAGTCGCAGCACCGGTTTTTTTATTTCATAGCGCGCAAGCAATTTTGCAGTAATGCGCGTGTCTTCGGCATAAATGACATCGCATTCTTTCAGCGTACGAAGCGCGCGAAGTGTGATGTCTTCCAGATTCCCTATCGGCGTTGCCACAATTGAAAGTTTCCCCATACCAACACTGTACCGCACCTGTTCTGGCGCACCATGTTGACTTGTATGGATAATGCCGTATGATAGTAAACGGAAGCACAAACCATTAACGAAGGAGAAGAAAAGATGTGCTACAGGGTCAACCTGATGAAAAAAGACACCGAGGAGAGCATTGTCAGGATTAATGTATTCTGTCCAGACGAGGCTCTCAATTATGGTCTTCCAGAATGGTCTCTACAAACGAGACCAGATCAGGAAAATGTCGGTGAGCAATTCCCTATCGCCATCGCTACAGGACTGAGAAAAGCGTTCGATCGAGTGGGAGTGCACAGAGCATATGCTCCGAAAATCATTCCGAAAGGAGTGGAAATAATTGATGCGAGAGCATTGAAAATGCAGATCAATCTCGGTGCAGGAAGATTTCTGTATCGAAGTTGTCCTGTTTCGGCAGATGCAGTGAAAGCAGGCGGGATGTTTCTCGACAAGGGTTGTACCCTTATAATGAACACGAACGACTTCCCGATTGTTGTTGCAACTGCCAAAGAACATATGATTATTGCTCATGCGACATGCGATTCTCTCATTGACCGGGAAGGTGTTGCGACTAGGAGACCAACACGGAGGCACAGTAGTATTGTGCATGCAATTGTTGAAGCGTTTATAGAAAAGAAAATCACTCCCAGAGAAATTGAGATGCATATGCTTTTCTCAATTCCGAAGGAAAAATGTAAGTATGCGCTCAACAATAGCGGTCTTGCCGAATTCATCAGCAATTGGTGTCCGGAAGGCGTAGAAAAAAGAAAAGAGGGTATATTTCTTGATCTTGAGAAAATATTCCTCAGTCAGGCACATATGATGGGTATTGGTATTCAAAATATTCACATCAGGAATCCTATTGTTAATCATCCAGCGATAAGCCATGCATTTGACGGAAAGAAAAATCCGTCAATTGATGGAAGAGAAACGAAAAGGAAAAATCTTGTCGTTATCAAGCGGTACGCGGCATAATCTGCGACAAAGGCGGTCCTCTGGGAACCGCCTTTTTTATTTATCTGTACGCGAGACGAGTTTGTCGGAAACTTTATAAATGTCGCCTGCACCCATCGTCATAATGATATCGCCTCGTCTAGCTTCACCGAGCGATTGTGCAATGGCATTAAACGAATTTAGTGCGATTGCATCAATGCCAGTCGCTCGTATGCGTTCGGCGAGCATCTCATTTGAGATGGTGCCTTCGTCTTTTTCTCTCGCAGCGAAGATAGGAGCGATTAGTACTTTATCAGCGTCGCCAAACGCAACAGCGAAGTCGTCAAGAAGATCGCGCGTACGACTGTAGAGATGCGGATGGAACGCGACAAAAATTTTTGCTCGCTCCGCCGAAGCTCCGAGCGAAGGCGGGCCTTTCACTTGTGCGCGCAACGCTTTAAGCGTTTCCTTAATCGCGGTTGGGTGATGCGCATAATCATCGTATACGACCGCGCCATTCACTGTTTCTCCTTTATATTCAAATCTGCGCCAGGTACCTTGAAATGCTGCGAGTGATTCAGCTATCACAGAATCGGAAATGGACGGGAGGATGGCACGCGCGGCCGCTGCGGCCGCGCGGGCATTCTGCTCGTTGAATTCCCCGTGCATACGCAGTACATATTCAGGTTCTTTTGTGTAATCACTGATTGACGCTTTGACGCCAGAAAGAAGCGGCGCAATAGTCGGATTCGTTATATCAGTGACGATGACGCCATCGACAGGCACGCGTTCAATTGCCTTTCGAAAGGTTTCTTGAACCGCTTCAAGCGAAGAGAACCAGTCCGTGTGCTCCCATTCAATATTCGTAATCACCAGTACTGTGGGAGACAGCTCCAATAAGTGGTCGCGGTATTCGCACGCTTCAACGACAAACAAATCAGAATTGCCGTGTACGAAATTTGAACCGAAATCTTTTACGATAGAACCGATAATCGCGGCCGGCGACGCTCCGGAGTCTTGTAAGATCTTCGCGAGCATTCCGGTCGTGGTCGTCTTTCCGTGTGTACCGGCAACAGCAACCGTTCGCAGACCTTTTGATACTTCTCCAAGCATCGCAAAATAGGAAAGCTGTTGTATGCCCTTTTCTTTTGCATACACGCGCTCGGGGTTTTCAACTGGCACCGCATCGCTGTACACCAAAAGGTCTGCGTCTGCCGGTACATTTTCAGCTCGCTGGCCGATGATGACTCTGATGCCTTTTGATTCAAGAAGTTCAGTCACCGGACTTGCGTCCCGATCCGAACCCGATACCTCTGTTCCTTGTTCAGACAACAGTTGCGCGAGCGCTGACATTCCGATGCCCCCGATGCCGACAAAGTGGATCTTTTTCATAGCGATTGCACGAGAGCATTAAACTGATCTCCGCGATCGTATTCGTTCTTAAACATACCAAATGAAGCAAATGCGGGAGAAAAAAGGAGAACATCACCCGGCTCTGTTGACGAAAACGCTTCAGATACCGCCTTGCTGAAATCATCGAATACCGACGCACCAGGAAGAAATTCGAGTACGCGATTGGTACCGGTACCTGCGAGCAGAATAACTTTCTTGACCTCACTAAGCTTCGCAAGCAGAACGCTCATATCGAGATTCTTATCAGCACCGCCCATAATAAGCACAGTATGTGCTGGATCGAGTGCCGAAAGTGCGGCAAGAGTCGCTTCTGGCGTCGTTGCTGTTGTGTCGTTATAAATCTTCACGCCATTTTTCTCAGCAACTAACTCCAACCGCCCCGGCACACCCGTAAATGATTCAAGAACGCTGTGACTCACTGAATCATCAATATTTAGAGTGCGAGCGACAGCGAGCGCGAGCGCCGCATTATAGCGATTGTGTATTCCTGGAATTCGCAACACCCAAGTATCGGGAAGCTTCAGCTCGTCAACAACGATAATCCTTGATTCTATTTCCTCGCCATACTTCTCAATGATGATCGGTGCACATTGCTTACCCAACACGAGCGTATCTTCCGATTTTTGATTAAGAAAAATGTTTGCCTTATCGGCGAGATACACTTCCAATGCGTTGTGACCTGTGGTGAGCGAAGTCGAACCATAATAATTCAGATGATCCGAGAAAAATGTGACAAACACCGCAATGTGCGGACTTATGTTCGCTTCTCCGAACCCATGGCACTGCCATGAATCAAGTTCAAGCACTGCACAGTGCTCAGGTGTTACTTCAGAAAGAAGCGCAAGCGTCGAAACTCCCCGAACATTTCCGCCAAGCACGACGCCGACGCTTCCGGTCGGCGCCCCGACTTTTGGCGTCGGGGCCGGTTTCCCAGCTTCTTTGAGAATGGCATACACCATATGCGTCACCGTTGATTTGCCGCGTGTGCCTGTCACGCCGACAATGGGAATGCCGGAAATCTCTGCAAAAAGATCTGCGCTCATGCGGACTGGAATATTGTTTTTCTTCGCTTCCGCGACAAAAGGAGAATCCAACGGAACGCCGGCGGCCTTAAGGATAAGGTCGCGGTCGCGAAAATCTTCAAGACGATGCTCGCCCAACACGAAACGGATATCAGAAAAATGAGAAAGTTCAGCGAGCGAAGAGGCGAGTTGTTCTCGCGTCTTTAAGTCAGTCACGATAAGCTCAGCTCCGCATTCGGCGAGATAGCGTGCATCGCCCACGCCTCGGCCGAGAAGGCCCAGACCCATTACCGTTATTCTCTTCCCACGGAAATATCCGGAAGCGTCCATTATCTCACTGTAACGCACCTGATTTATTTTGGACAGTTGGCAGTAGTTTGAATATCTTCGTGTGTGAGCGGAAGCGAAGTGGTCGGCACCACGACAATCTCATACGGAGAAGTAATAACCTGCCCTTCCATGCAATCATTATCTGGCTTCGCGAGCGTTAGAGAGACAGTGCGTTCAGTGGAATCCTCAATCTGAGAGACTTCAATTGCATAACCAGCAGTTGGCTGTTCTCCTGCAAAAACCGCGATGACTGCATGTGTATTGAAATCAACAAGAGGAGGCGTACCAGACGCGTCAACCATTTCCCAGAGCTTATCGAATTCGTCCGTAGAGGAAATGAGATAATTAACGCGCGTTGCTACTATTGAATGATCGCCCTGTACAATTCTGGTGAACGGTACGACAACCGCCGCCGAAGAAGTATTTATAAAACTTCCACCGTTATAGAAAAAGATAAATATGCCAATAACAATAGTGGTAAGAGCTAATCCACCACTAGCGATAATCGCTTTGCGCATAGTGTAAGTATACCCGTATTGCACCACTGGTATTGAATAGTATGGGTACAACAAAAGTGCATTTCTTTTTGACTCAGTGCGCGCTCTAAGCAGAGCTTGGAGCTTTGCGCTTCGCCGAAAAAGAAAATGCGTCCGGAGACGCATTTTCTTTTTGACTCAGTGCGCGCTCTAGGATTCGAACCTAGGACCTGCCGCGTATCAGGCGGACGCTCTACCAACTGAGCTAAGCGCGCGTGTTTGGATAGTAGCAAAAATCTCTTCACATTTCCATCTGAAACAAAAACACCCTTTCGGGGTGTTTTTGTTTGTATAGAAAAGATGTATATGCTCTTTTGTTCCGCCTATTCCGCTCCGTTCGAGGGCTCATATGTGGCCCTCGAACGCCATCGGGTTACGTTATCCGACTTCCGAGTATTGTTTAAAGACAAATACTATCTCTCACGATTCTTGCGAATCGTATCGACATGACACTCCTTTCGAGAGCATCGGTTCCAAATTGGATATGTTCCACGAACAGCTTCCGCTACCCGTGCCTTGTTACGACTTAGTCCTTGTCACTGAATTTGCCGTAGTACTGCGCAAGGCAGTCCTTCGGGCACCCCCAGCTCCCTTGACTTGACGGGCGGTGAGTACAAGACTCGAGAACGTATTCACCCCGGTTTGGCTGACCCGGGATTACTAGCGATTCCGGCTTCATGAGGTCGGTTGCAGACCTCAATCCGTACTGGGGCCGGTTTTATAAGGATTAGCTCCGTCTTACGACATTGCGACCCGTTGTACCGGCCATTGTATTATGCGTGCAGCCCAAGGTATCGAGGGACATGCTGATCTGGCGTCATCCCCACCTTCCTCTCCCGTGAGGGAGCAGTCTCGCCTGGCCATATAGGCAACAGACAACAGGGGTTGCGTTCGTTACCCCACTGAAGGGAACAGTTCAAACCACGAACTGACGACGACCATGCATCACCTGTCCAGCACCCTCGAAGGCTCCGTCCCTTTCGGGTCGGATGCAGCTGGATTTCTAATCTTGGTAAGGTTCTTCGTTTGCCATCGAATTGAGCCGCATAATCCACCGCTTGTGCGAGTCCCCGTCTATTCCTTTGAGTTTTAATCTTGCGATCGTACTACCCAGGCGGCTCGCTTACCGCGTTAGCTTAGTCTCGCAGAGGGTCGATACTCCGCAAAACGAGCGAGCAACGTTGAGGGCCAGGACTACCGGGGTATCTAATCCCGTTCGCTACCCTGGCTTTCGTGTTTGAGCGTCAGGAACGTACCAGTGCACTGCCTTCGCCTTTGGTGTTCCCCATGATATCAACGGATTTCACCCCTCCACCATGAGTTCCGTGCACCTCTCACGCCCTCAAGCCATACCGTTTCGCTCGCAGATTGCAGGTTGAGCCCGCAGATTTAACGAACGACTAATATGGCCGCCGAGACACCCTTTACGCCCAGTGATTCCGGGTAATGCTTGGGGCCTCTGTATTACCGCTCCTGCTGGCACAGAGTTAGGAGCCCCTTATTCATCGGGTACTGTCAATAAACTTCATCCCCGATAAAAGATGTTTACATACCAAAGCACTTCATCCATCACGCGGCGTCGCTCCGTCAGGCTTTCGCCCATTGCGGAATATTCTCGTCTGCAGCCTCCCGTAGGAGTATCGGCCGTGTCTCAGTCCGATCGGTGGGGGTCAGCCTCTCAGCTCCCCTAAGCGTCGTAGCCTTGGTAAGCCATTACCTTACCAACTAGCTGATACTATGCAGGCCACTCCCGAAGCGAAAAACCTTTACCCTTGCGGGACTATCGGGAATTACCTAACCTTTCGGCTAGCTATGCCCGACTTCGGGGGATGTACCTACATGTTACTACCTCGTTTGCCACTGCCCTTGCGGGCCGTTAGACTTGCATGACTTATCCACGCCGCCAGCATTCACCCTGAGCTAGGATCAAACTCTCATTAAGAATAGGCGGAACAAAAGAATTCACACATCTTTTCTACCACGCCTCCGCCGGTGGGCAGATGCGTGGTTATTCACATATATGGGTTGTCAAAGGTCAAAAGAAACCCCATCTCGCCATAGCGGGACAGTAGAAGCATAGTATATGAGCGCCGTTTAGGCGTCAAGTTGGTATACTGTGACTATGAAAGAACCAATTGTTGTAGCGGTGTCGGGCGGGTTCGATCCGGTACATATCGGGCATGTACATCTCTTCCGCGACGCACGGGCACTTGGCGATAAACTTCTGGTTATTCTCAATGACGACGAATGGCTGATGCGGAAAAAAGGATATGTTTTCATGCCGCAAGAAGAACGAAAAGAACTTCTTGAACATATTCGCTGGGTGGACGAAGTAGTCATCCGAGAGCCGCGCGAGACCTACGATGTATGTCATATGCTGGAGAAATTACCTATCCATATATTTGCGAATGGCGGCGCCGATCGAAGCAATGAGCAGGAAATTCCAGAATCGGCAATATGTAGTGCGCGCAATATTAAAATGGTTTTCAATATAGGCGATACAGGTAAGCCTCAGTCAAGTTCTTGGCTCGTAAAAAATCTTGCAAAACAAGTAACCGACTTCGCCAAGTTGCGCGAGAACGGCAAAGCGATATAATAGAAAGAGCCGTCACCCTTGCCTATGAACGCGAATGAATCGAAGCGTGTGGTTGTGTCTGTTGGTGGCTCTCTTATTGTTCCTGATGGCATTGATACTGATTTCCTCTCGTGTTTCAAAACACTTATTCTCGATAAAGTCCAGAACGGTTTTTCGTTTTCAATCATCGCCGGCGGAGGAAAGACCGCGCGCCGGTATCAAGAAGCGGCAAATACGGTCACGCCACTTTCGCGCCAAGATCTTGATTGGATTGGCATTCATGCAACACGCCTTAATGCGCAACTTCTGCGCAACATCTTCGTTGGGTATGCACATCAGCAGATAATAGAAAATCCAACTGCCGATATTGACGCGGATGAGCCTCTTATTATCGCTGCCGGGTGGCAGCCCGGCTGTTCAACTGATTATGATGCGGTACTCGTCGCGAAGAATATTGGCGCTTCGCATCTGGTGAATCTTTCTAATATTGATTATGTCTATGACAGCGACCCGAAGAAAGATCAAAACGCAAAGAAGATAGAACGAATCTCGTGGGCTGAGTTCCGCACACTTATTCCTACCGAATGGGATCCGGGACTTTCTTCCCCATTTGATCCTATCGCGGCAAAGGAAGCAGAAGCGATAAATCTCGAAGTCGCCATTATAAACGGCACGAAGCTTAATGAATTTTCAAACTATCTGGACGGCAAACCGTTCGTCGGAACGGTTATTTCTTAGTGAACCAGTGTGAAATCGGGATAAGAAGCGGAGCGGAGCGACAGATGGAAGAGAAAGTTCCAGCGACGACGCCGACGAGCATCACGAGCGCGAAATCGCGCGTTGCTGGAGCACCAAGGAAGATAAGTGCAAGAAGTGCGAGCACTACGGTAAGCGAGGTATTGATAGAACGAGTCATGGTCTCGTTGATGGACTTTCCTATAGTATCTTCAAATGATTCTTTCAGTCCTGTTTTTTCATTTCTAGCGATATGCTCGCGTATGCGATCAAAAATAACGATGACATCATTCACGCAATAGCCCAGAAGGGAGAGGAGTGCAACGATAAAAAGCGAATCCACTTGAGCGCCAGTGAAGTGGCAAAGCGCCGCATAGAATCCGGCAGGGACGATAAGGTCAATCGCGAGCATCGCGACGACCGTAAGGCCGTACCCCCAGCTCGGTACCAAATGCGACACCTTGCGAAATGCAAAAGCGATATAAAGCACAATCACGAGAACCACTGCGAAGATCGCCCAGAGCACTTTGTTGCCGAATTGGTCTCCAAGAGAAGGGCCAACTGAAGTGTAAGAAAGTTCGGTTACAGAAGTGTTTGAAGAGATTGCCTGCCCGACCAAGGAGTCAAGCACTGCACTATGTTCTTCAGTCGTCATAGAACGAGTGCGGATTGAAACTGCATTCGTTCCCGATGACCGTACATGCACGACACCAAGAGGAACGACGGCGACTTGTTTCTCAATAGACGCAAGCGGCGGAACTCCGTTCTGATACTGCACTTGCATCATAGAACCGCCGGTAAAATCAATACCGAGCGGGAGACCCAAGAACACTATTGCGCCAATAGCCGCTGCCAGAATCATGCCG